>Ga0007810_1000493_pt1 | contig 11788 bp, 12 predicted proteins | sample CryBogCBE15Jun09_FD_71193 | JGI IMG/M metagenome (GOLD analysis project Ga0007810, IMG submission 71193) | Freshwater microbial communities from Crystal Bog, Wisconsin, USA - CBE15Jun09 | ecosystem: Environmental > Aquatic > Freshwater > Lake | place: Crystal Bog, Wisconsin, USA | collected...
CCTTGCGGCCGCCCTGCGCCAAAATTGGACTGGCAATATAACTGGGGCATTTCTTTTTTGGTGGTGGATGCCTTTGCTGGGTTTTGAGCCAGGCATGATGCTGATGATGCAAAGCATAAGCCTGCTATACCAGTTTTGGATACACACAGAGGCCATACAACGCATGCCCCGCTGGTATGAGTATGTTTTCAACACCCCGTCGCACCATAGGGTACACCATGGCAGCAACCTGTTGTACTTGGATAAAAACCATGCCGGTACCTTGGTAATTTGGGATAGGATGTTTGGCACCTTTCAGCCGGAGCAGTTCCGCCCCACCTATGGCCTCACCAAAAATGTGCACACCTACAACCCCGTTAAAGTGGCCTTTCATGAGTGGATGAATATTGGCAAAGACTTACAACGGGCGCGCAGCTTTAAAGACTACTTTAACTATATATTTAATGCACCTGGTTGGAGCCACGACGGCAGTACGAAAACCACTAAGCAAATGCGAAACAATAAAATTACCGGTTAGCAAAACTGCTTGATTGTTGTAGTGCTAACAATGCATGTGCATGTTAAGTTGGCACCATGTTTGCCTTTCATGGCCATATAAACAACTTAACCATGAAAGTACAACAAAGCAAACACGCCATATTTGCCATACCTGCGGCAATGTGCATTCTTTTAGCCTGTAACAACAACAGCGACTACAAAAGCGACAAGGACAGCCTACAAAAACAAGGTGCTGTCATCGAACAATCTACTATAGACACCAACGTTATCACTACGGTTGGCCCCGCCAACGACACAACCGACGCAGCTGCAAGCAATACAGTTGGTATTGCCACAAAAAGCGCTCTGGCCAAAAAGAACCCGGCTAAAAAAGGGCATAAAGGTGTAACAAGAATAGCCATTTATAACCCCACCTACACCGCGAAAATGGAAGAAGATAAAAACGGTATTTACAATTATGCTGAAATTAAGCCGATGTTTCCGGGTGGGGAGGCCGAATTGGCAAAATTTATACAAGCCAACATCCAATACCCGCAAAATGCTATTGACGACGGCGTGGAGGCCACTGTGGTGGTAACTTTTGCCGTAAATGAAAAAGGCAAGGTTTTTTCACCCAAATTAAAGGATGAGAAAGTAGGCTATGGCTTGGACGAAGAAGCATTATCTGCCGTAAGCAAAATGCCCCGGTGGACACCGGGCCGCGTTAAAGGGAAGAACGTAAAAACTTACTACAACTTGCCAATAACATTTACATTGGCCGATTAATAGAACAACAGTACTTACGCAGGGTTGCAAAAATTACAAAAAAGGGGCGGTGGAAATTACATTCTGCCGCCCCTTTTTGTAGCTTGCACACCTATGAAACAGTGCCAGTATCTATTGCTACTTATATTTTTACACACGGCCCAAGTGGCAACGGCACAGTCCAATAACATTAATTATACCATTGCGCCATGGTTAAATAATAAAAAAGCGGCGTTAAGCCTAACTTTCGACGATGCGATTAATGGCCAGTTTACCGTAGCGCTGCCCATGCTAAACAGCTACGGTTTTAGGGCCACCTTTTTTATCATCACCAGCTTTATACAACCCCAACTAAAAAGCTGGCAGCCTGTTATTGAAGCAGCCCGCAGCGGCCACGAAATTGCCAGCCATACGGTTACCCACCCGTTTTTGCACAAAACACCACCGGACAGTATACACTGGCAGTTTGCGGAAGGCAATAAAATTATAGCTACTGAAGTTAAGACGGCCCCGGGCATGCCAACCCTAGCCTACCCTTACGGGGATGGTGGCAACGCCACAGACAGCGAACGCCTAGTTCGCACCATTGCCCAACAATATTTTACCGGGGCAAGAGCCACACGAAATAATACGCTGCCTTACAATACCTACCATTTTGCCCAAGCAATAGATGACTACTACAAAGTAAACAGTGATATGATTGCCGATTCGGCCTCCGTAAAGTCTTTTGCGGAGCATTTGGATGAGGCCATACAAGCGGGGGGCTGGTATGTGCCTACCTACCATGGCATTGAAAACGGCTGGATAATTGTAAAAAAAACGGCGTTTGCAAACCACCTTTCAGTTATTGACGCGAGAAAAAACGATATTTGGATAGCCCCGTTTGGTGAAGTACTCAAATACCATAAGGAGCGCAATTGCGCAACATTGCAGGTTGTATCTAACAATAAACGTACGTTAACCCTCGCACTCAGCGATACGCTTATGAATGATACCACTTACAACCAACCCGTTACCATCAACCTTACCCGTAACAAATACAGTGTGGTAAAAATTGAGCAGGCAGGCAAGCCCTTACCTTTTACACAACAAGGCAATATGGTTTGCTTTAATGCCGTGCCTGGCAAGCAGCCCATCGCCATTACTAAGCGTTGAAATAAAACTGTTGTTCAACAAACTTAATCAACAAGCGTATTTTCTTTTGAAAATCGCAACTGTATTAATGTTGTGGCACAATATTTTACAAAATTCAAAATAAACTTGCCAATTAAAATACTTTCCCTACTTTTGCAGCCCCAAAAAGTTCTTTTTAGTAAGAAATAATTAGTACCAGAACATACTGGGCTTGGGAGTGCCGCCAACAACGGTACGTTAGAACCAATAAAATTATAAACATGGCAAAAGAAATCACAGGTTTTGTGAAACTGCAGGTTAAAGGCGGCCAAGCCAATCCAGCGCCACCTGTAGGCCCTGCTTTAGGTAGCAAGGGTGTAAACATTATGGAGTTCTGCAAGCAATTTAACGCTCGCACGCAGGACAAAATAGGCAAAGTAGTTCCCGTAATTATTACTGTTTACAACGACAAATCGTTTGAATTTGTTATTAAAACAGCCCCCGCCGCGGTTCAATTGATGGACGCTGCAAAAATTCAAAAAGGTTCTAAGGAAAGTAACCGCTCTAAGGTTGGCAAGGTAACTTGGGCGCAAGTTGAGGCAATTGCCAAAGACAAAATGCCCGACCTAAATTGCTTTACATTAGAAAGTGCCATGAAGATGGTTGCAGGCACAGCACGCAGCATGGGTTTGAGTGTTGATGGCGCAGCACCATGGGAAAATTAATTAACACCTTAAAACTGATTTGATTATGGCAAGCCTTACCAAAAAAAGAAAAGCAGCCGAAGCTAAAATAGACAAAACAAAAATTTATACGTTAAAGGAAGCTTCAACGATAGTGAAAGACATTAACACTACCAAGTTTGATGCTTCAATTGACTTACACATACGCCTTGGTGTTGACCCTAAGAAAGCCGACCAACAGGTGCGTGGTACTGTAAACCTGCCCCACGGCACTGGTAAAACAAAGCGTGTGTTGGTATTGTGTACACCTGATAAAGAAGCCGATGCAAGATCAGCCAATGCTGATTATGTGGGCTTGGACGAATTTATCCAGAAAATTGAAGGTGGCTGGGTTGATGTGGATGTTATCATCGCCACCCCATCCGTAATGCCTAAAATTGGTAAACTGGGTAAAATTCTTGGTCCCCGTAACTTGATGCCTAACCCTAAAACCGGTACTGTAACCAACAACGTGGCAGAAGCGGTTAACGAAGTAAAAGGTGGTAAAATAGCCTTTAAAGTAGACAAAGCTGGTATTGTACATGCATCCATCGGCCGTGTTTCCTTTAACCCGGAAAAAATTGCCGCCAACAGCCAAGAACTCATCAATGCTATCATCAAGCTTAAGCCTGCTACTGCAAAAGGTATATATGTTAGGGGCGTAAGCATGGCAAGCAGCATGAGCCCTGGTATTACAATTGACACAAAATCAGTACTGAACTAGTTCCGATAGTATCGGGATGCAAAAAAGGCGCATTATGACCAAGAATCAAAAAAACGATGTTATTGAAGCTCTCAAGGAGAAATTCACCCAATATAACAACTTCTATATTACCAATACAGAGTCATTGTCTGTAGCACAAATTACGAAACTACGCCGCATTTGTTTTGACAAGAAAGTTGAAATGAAGGTGGCTAAGAACACCCTCATTCGCAAAGCACTGGAATCTATTGACAGCAAGCGTTACGAAGGTGTGTTTGAAAGCCTGAACGGTGTTACTGCTTTGCTTTTTAGCGAAGATGCAAAAGAACCGGCGTTGCTGATCAGCTCATTCCGCGAAACTGCCAAAAGCGAAAAGCCCCTGTTGAAGGCTGCTTATATTGACAGTTCGGTATTTGTGGGCAACGACCAGCTTGATGCACTTAAAACTCTTAAGAGCAAGCAAGACCTTATTGGCGAAATCATTGGCTTGTTGCAATCACCAGCCAAAAATGTTATCAGCGGCTTAAATGCAGGTACTAAACTTGCGGCCATCCTGAAAACATTGGAAGCAAGGGAAGAGAACGCATAGAAACCTCCCCAAACCCCTCCCCTAAAGGGAGGGGCTTAAAATACACACTCTTAACTCCTTCCCTTTAGGGAAGGTTGGGTAGGGTAAAAATATTAACCCGGCCTGGGGGTTAAAATAAACACAAATTTTACACAAGACCGCCGGAGCGCAGGCAATGAAGGCGGCATAAAATTGAACATTATGGCAGACTTAAAAGCATTTGCAGAGCAACTTGTTAGCTTAACAGTAAAAGAAGTTAACGAATTAGCCAAAATTTTGAAAGATGAGTACGGTATTGAACCAGCTGCTGCTGCAGTTTCTGTAGCTGCCGGTCCTGCTGGCCCTGCTGCTGCTGCAGTTGTTGAGCAAACATCTTTTGATGTTATCTTGAAATCAGCTGGCGCTGCTAAGCTTCAGGTGGTTAAGGTTGTGAAAGAACTTACTGGCTTGGGCTTGAAAGAAGCTAAAGACCTAGTAGACGGCGCACCTAAAGCTGTAAAAGAAGGCATAGCTAAAGGCGAAGCTGAAGAACTGGCTGCTAAATTGAAAGAAGCTGGTGCTGAAGTAGAAATTAAATAGTGTAAACTATACTTCTGTATAAAAGTCCCGCTGCTCCTTTTTTGGGAGCGCGGGATTTTTTTTTGCCCGCCCTGTTTTGTCCCCCCACCTTTCCGCACCCTCGCCGTCTCATTGGTATTTTAGTTGGTTGCAATTTATATTTAACAATCCCATACAACAGCCAGATTTTTTACACGGCCTTTATAATGTTTTTCTGCTATACCTTTGCTGCTTATGCAGATAGATATATTAAAATCAAAAATACACAGGGCTGTTCTTACCGAGGCTAACCTTAACTATGTGGGTAGCCTTACCTTAGACGAAGACCTTATGCACGCGGCCAACCTACTTGAAAACGAAAAAATTCAGGTGGTAAACGTAAACAATGGTGAGCGTTTAGAAACCTATGTTATTAAAGGTAAAGCTGGCAGCGGCACGGTTTGCCTCAATGGCCCGGCCGCGCGTAAAGGTGCCGTTGGCGATATCGTCATCATAATTTCCTACGCCACGATGGGTTTTGAAGAAGCCAAAACTTTTAAGCCGGCGATTGTATTTCCAAAGGATGGCAACAAGTTGTAATGCCTTACAGAAGGCTACGTTACTGCATTAGTAACCGTGGCAGTTAAACGGAAAGATTAACCGCAATCATTAACCAGCAAAACTTACCCTATACACCAAAGCCATTTACAATTTCAAATTATCACTCATGCAAAATAGTTTAACGTAACCAGTTGTTTTTCTTTTTTACCTTGCCACAATCCAACCATGAAAAAGATTATACCCATTATCATAAAGTACGCGATAGCCTTTAGCATTGCAGCAGTGTTCGTTTGGCTGTCGCTAAAGGATGTGAAGCAGCAAGACAAACACGATATTACACAGGTGTTAATGCGGGCTAAGTTTTTGCTGTTACTGCCGGTGTTTGGTATGATGTTGCTAAGCCATATTTTTAGGGCATTGCGTTGGCAACAGCTTATTGAGCCCATGGGCTACAAACCGCCCGTTTTCGACTTACTTTGCGGCGTGCTGCTAGGGTACCTTGCCAACCAATTTATACCAAGAGCCGGAGAAATAGCCAGGTGTACAGTGGTTGCAAAACAACAAAAAATACCCGTGGAAAAGCTAATTGGCACCATATTGGCCGAACGGGCATTTGATTTGCTGTGCCTGCTTATTTTAAGCATCTCCGCCTTTTTTTTGCAATACAGCTACTTTAGCGGCTACGCAGGCGAAATAATTAGCCGTTTGGGTGCTAACCTGCACAAAGGGGGTATAAAGTTTTGGCTTACTGCTGTGTTAGCCTTGCTGGTAGTTGCAGTGTTGATAATTGTTGTAAAGCGCTTGGCTGGCCACAAAACCAAATTGCTGGCCATTAAAATATGGAAAGGATTAGCCGAAGGCTTCGTAAGCATTAAGAGGCTACGGCGCAAATGGCTGTTTGCCATTTACACAATGGCAATTTGGGCCTGCTACATCCTCTCCACATGGATGGGCTGTTTTGCATTGGCCGAAACGCAGCACCTTGGCATAACTGCCGGTGTTGCCCTATTGGTTTTTGGCACTTTTGGCATAATTGTGGCCCCCGGTGGTTTGGGTGCCTACCCCTACGCGATACAAAAAACACTGCTGCTGTATAACATTAGCGAAAATATTGGCCGTGCCTCAGGCTGGCTGCTCATGCTAGCCCAAGTAGCATTCGTGTTGATATTTGGCAGTTTAGCTTACTTTGCGGTTAAATATAGAAACAAGCAATATGAAAAACACAACCTCATTACCGCATAAAGTTTTAACCCTGCACCAATTACAACAATTTGTTGCGGTGGCAAGGCTAACCAGTAAAACCATAGCCTTTACCAATGGCTGTTACGATATTTTGCATGAAGGACATATTTTTTCATTGTCCCAGGCTGCTGCTACGGCTGACCTGCTAATAGTAGGTGTTAATGCCGACGCAAGTGTTAAAAAGCTAAAAGGCCAAAACAGGCCAGTAAACAACGAACATTCAAGGGCTTTGGTACTCGCATCGCTGGCCATAACCGATGCAGTGGTGATTTTTGACGAAGATACTCCCTTAAACCTTATTAACCTCGTAATGCCTAACGTGTTGGTAAAAGGCGGCGATTATACCCTTGACCAAATTGTGGGTGCCAAAGAGGTTATTGCAAATGGTGGCAAGGTTATCATCAACCCTATTTTAGCGGGCTTTTCCACCACTTCCATCATTGAAAAAATTAAAACGTCGGCCTAGGCTACACCAATAGCTGCCTTGGCTATATTTGTTTAAAGAAAAAGCCGCATTTCGTTTGTATGAGATGCGGCTTTTTTATTTAATGGCCTTTGTGGGTTTTTAATTGCTATTAAAACTTGGGGCAAGGCAAACCCTTGCTGCCCGACGATTTATTGATGTAGATAAGAGAAATTTCTATACCGCCCCGGCTTTGCGATGCAGCCTTTAGGCTCGAAATATTATAATCGTAGGTGGTACCCAATCTCCATTCGCCGTACTCCAAACCCAAATAAGGTATAACGGCATCGCCAAAACGTACCCAGGAGCCCGCATAAAAGCTTAAAGGATTATCGTCATTTTCTAAATTGGTAGCGGCAAATTGAAACGCGCCGCCCACCAAAAACTCGTTTGCTCCGGCTTGGGTACTAAACTGTGCACTAAGATGAAGGGTGGTTGAGGGCCCTAAAGGAAGGTACCCGCCAGACTGCAAGGTGGTGCGTTGGTTTAAATAGTATACATAACTGCCGGTTTGGTCGAAAGACTGTTTCGGCCTGTTAATGTGGTACATACTAACGCCTGCATAAAAATTATCCCTGTCGGTACTGCTGGATGTATAAAGTAACCCTGCATTAACATCCAAAAAACTAGACGTTAGGTTACCCTTCATCAACAAGGGGTCATCCTGTGGTTTAGTAAAACCCAATGCCGTAAGCTGGTCTCCTACCGTTAAATTGCCCGTGTTTATGGCCATATTGCTGTAGGCAGCCTGAAAACCAATACCCAACTGCTTATAACCATCTTCATCCAACCCTTTATGAAAAGCGGTAGACAGGGCAAAATAGTTGTACGAAACCGCCCCGTTGGCACTTTTATCCGTTAAGCCCAGTAAGCCCACGCCCCAGGTATCCCTATAAGAGATCTTATTTTTCAATATCTGAAAATCAACCGATGCGGTGGCTGTTTCAAAAGCCTTGTCAATGGTTGGCCATTGGTTGCGGTAATTGGTGGCAAGCCGAACGTTTCCGTCAAATTTGCCTGTGAATGCTGGGTTGAGGGTTAGCGGGGAAGCATGAAATTGTGAAAAATGTGGGTCCTGCGCTATACAACTTCCTGCAAACAGTACTAACAACATCAAAAATAAAACTCTCATTCTGCAGTTTTTGGTGTACTAAAATAGCTGTTTTTTACATAACAGGGTTAAAAATCTATTCAAATAAACGTAATTTCTTACTCCTGGTTTTTTGGGCCAAAGGCAAGGTCGCCAGCGTCGCCCAGCCCCGGCACTATATAGCCTTTGGCGGTAAGTTCGTCATCAATATCACCGCACCATATTTTAACATTGGTACCTACCTCTCGCAATACGTATTCAATACCTACCGTGCAGGCAATAACACAGGCAATATGTATGCGGGCGGGGGTTCCTTCCTCACGCAATGCGGCTATTGTTTTTACCAACGAGGCCCCTGTTGCCAACATGGGGTCGCAAAGTATCAATATCCTGTTTTCTAGGGTGGGGCAGCTTATATAGTCTAAACTAATTTCAAAGCCGCCCGCTCTGTCGTGCTTGCGGTACGCACCTATAAATGCATTATCGGCCCTGTCAAAATAGTTCAGCATGCCTTGGTGCAGGGGAAGACCAGCCCGTAATATGGCCGCCAAAACAGGTTGTTGGGTTAATACCTTGCTGCTATGTATACCCAAAGGTGTTTGCACGTCAACTGTTGTATGCAGCAGCTCTTTACTAAGCTCGTAAGCCATAACCTCTCCCAGCCGCTCAATATTGCGCCTAAACCTAAGCTTGTCTGTTTGCAGGTTGGTGTCGCGCAGTTCGCTAACCCAGTTTGAAACAAGACTGTGTTTCTGGCTTAAATTAACAACCATAACGCTAAGGTAATTAAAGAACGCCTAATTTATAATTTTAGTACTAATTATGGATGATGTGCAGTTTTGTGGGGACGAAATCCCAATTAAACGGATGCAAAAGCATTAATAACCCCGCACCGGCATGGGTAAAATTGCTGGGGAGTATTATTCATTTAAGGCAGTTAAACCGTAGCTAAAACAGATGTTTTGCGCTGGCTTGCTGTACAAACATTAGCGTTTTTAGGGCTGGCATATTGTAAATGCTACTAGGGGCTAAAGCTTTGCCTTTGTTCAACAGGCATATGCTTGTAAACAAAATTTAGTTGTTTTGGGCAAAAAAAGCATTCGGCATCTCCACAGCCACAGCATTGGCAATGGTTTTCGTTTCATAATTTTCCATCACCAATGCAGCAGCACCAATCATCTCCGCCTCATAACCCAATTGCGATATTTCAATTTCTGTGCTTGCTGCAAGCCTTGGTATGCACATTTCGTTAATGGCCTGTTGCACGGGTGCCTTCCAAATTTTACCCGCCTGCGATCCCCGTCCGCTAAAGATGATAATCTCAGGGTTTAGTATGTGTATCAATATGGCCACGCCACGGCCAATATTATAGCCAGCCTCTGAAAATAAGCCAACTGCAAATTGGTCCCCTTTTTGGGCGGCCCTAATTATTTCTTCAAATGCCTTTTCCGTATTCAGGTCAGCCAGCAGGTTAGCCAACATAGACACCTGCCCCGCGTCCAAACCCTGGCGGGCTTTCTCTACTATGATTGATAGGGAGCTTTCTGTTTCCAAGCAGCCCTTTTTGCCGCAACTGCACAATTTATTGTTCGAAAAAACAGGGATGTGGCTAAATTCGCCGGCAAACCCATTATACCCCCTAAAGAGCTTACCCTCTAATATAAGCCCAAGGCCAACGCCCCAACCTATATTAACAACCATTGCGTTGGTTGTATGCCGGGCCGCACCAAAACGTAGCTCGGCAAGTGCCACTAGGCTTGAATCGTTGTCAATAAATACTTCTAAGCCGGTTTTTTCAGCAATGTATTTGGGAATATTGCCATATGGGGCATCCAAAAAAGTATAATTTACACCTTTGCCCCCATCAATAAAACCCGGCATACCTACACCGATGCCCACAATTTTATTTTTTGAAAGACCCGATTGGGCTACATGGTTATTTATTTTATCCACCAAAGCCATTAGCACCGCTGGGTTTTTAGACAATACCAAGTCAAATTTCTCCACCCGGGTAACATACTTGTTTTGCATATCCATAATGGCTATGCGGGTATAAAATTGGTCCATGGCAACCGCAACAATATACAATACATCGTGCCTAAGCGAATACGTAAGCGGACGCCGGCCCCCGCTCGAGGGTGCGTATCCATTTTCCGTTATATAGTGCTCTTCTATCAATTCATTCACCACCTTGGTGGTAAGTGGCAGGCTTTTGTCAATTTTTTCACTAATTTCTGCACAGGAAAGAGATTTGGCAAAATAGAGCTGTTTAATAATATTTTTCTTGTAGGAACTTTTTTTCATTGACACAGGCCGGTTTAAATTTTAAAGCCAAATCGTTTTACACAAGGATTAGAACAGCGATAAAATTATAATAAAAGAATGTTAAAATAGACAAATGTTGGTTAAAAATTGATATAAATCGGTAAAAAAGCAACTTAGTTTTTAATTATTAATTAAGGCAATGTCAAAATACACGTAAAGCTTTGGTACAATTTTACACAAGCTACTATCCAAACCCTAACAGTTTATAAAACTTTGTAAGCCAAACCATAAAGCTGGCAAATAACGGCTTCCATTAAAAAGGCCCCGATCCTTGTTAGGAGCAGGGCCTTTTAGTTGTTTTATTTATCAAATTAGCACAAACCCTACTTTATTGCAAATCCCAAAAAATCTTCGTGTCTAGCTTGTCATTAGCCTGCACAGCTTGGTAGTTCTTAGTATTGTAGGTGTTCTCGCTGGTTGGGTAAAGCCACCTGTGCGGCGGTAATTTTTGGATGGAAGAATTATCTGTCCAAAAATTAAACGATGGCGCGTCTAAACGCCTTGTCTCACTCCAACTTTCGTAAGGCTGAACAACATTGAAATGTAGCCATTTTTGTGTAGCGATTAATTTAAGCTTGGCTGCTGCGCTTGTTGCGGCTGACCAGCTAACACCGGGGCTTGCCAAATAGGCGGTTATTTCTGCAGAAGAAGGTGTTTTGGCACCCGCAATGCTGTCAGTATTGTCTGCAGAAAGTGCCCTTAGTGCGTAGTAATAAGCAATAGACTGCTGAATACCCGCCTCGTAGGCAGTTTTTGCGGCGGCATCGTTGCCTGCACCAAGGTTGTATTCTGCCACCAGGTAGCTAACTTCCGCGGCATTCATTAAAACACCCGGGAAATATTTGTTTCGGCTGGTGGTTGCACGGTTGTAAATGGCCAAAGTGCTACTGTTGCTAATAAGGGTGTTTTGGGTACTAGCATCAAGTGTTGGGTCTAGCCCTATATAGGCGCCTTTTGCGCTGTCGCCGGCCCTAAACAAAACCCTTAAGCGGGGGTCGGCATTGGCATTCATATGGTCAATCATAGCCTTGCCGGCCAAGTTACCATTCCAATCTTCCAAACCGCTTTGAAAACCGCTGGCATCAATGCCTGTGCCTAGGGTATATACTGATATTTGCGCATTGTCGTTATTGCTTGTAATAACGGGGCTGCTAGCTGGGTTGCCAACAATGTCAGCCATTTCGCTTTTAGCCCTTGCCTGGAATGAAGAAACACCAGAAAC
>Ga0007810_1000495_pt1 | contig 11757 bp, 10 predicted proteins | sample CryBogCBE15Jun09_FD_71193 | JGI IMG/M metagenome (GOLD analysis project Ga0007810, IMG submission 71193) | Freshwater microbial communities from Crystal Bog, Wisconsin, USA - CBE15Jun09 | ecosystem: Environmental > Aquatic > Freshwater > Lake | place: Crystal Bog, Wisconsin, USA | collected...
ACCGCCAGTTGTTTTTCGACAGCGGCCCAGGCTTTAAAAATACTATCCGCCACGTGGGGCTCAACACAGGTTTCGCTCACCCAGCCCGTCCCCAGGTCGCGTTTGCCATAATGCGTATACAATGCCTCCCTAAACTGCTGCCACATGCCGCTATGCAACAAGTCGTTGCCATCCGTACAACTAACTGCCGCAGCGGTAAGCATACCACCCAGCATAGGCGTTTGCTCAACAATGGTGGTGGCAACGCCTTGCCTGGCGCATTGTATGCCCGCCGCAGTGCCGCCCGTGGTACCGCCAACCACCAACACTTTTGTATGTAATGTTTGCTGGCAGTGGCTGTTTAACATGCCCAACCATAATACAACCAATAAAAAGCATTTTTGCATACACTAAAATTATCGAATTTGCTTTTGCCAAACTTTACCGCATAAAAAAAGGGCAGCTTTTACAACTGCCCTGCTATATATTTTTCGCGGTTGCTAAAACGGCAAATCATCTACAGGCTCACTCATTTCGGCATGGTGTGCCACGGCGGCATGTTGGCCCGCGCCATACCCCTGCGAAGAAGGTGCTTGGTAAGAAGAGGCCCCATGGTCATTATTGCCGCCTTCGCCGTTGGCTTTGCTGCCCAACAACTGCACGTTCGAAATGCGAAGGCTAAGTGCGGCACCCTGCCTGCCGTCTTGCGTTTGGTAAGTACGCACATCGGGTGTGCCTTCCACATATACCTGCGAGCCTTTTTTCAGGAACGGGGTTATGCCGGTTTTGTCTGTCCAATAGGCACACTCCACCCAAATTGTCCTATCCTTTTGGTTGCCCATGCTGTCACGGAATTTTTCCGTGTGCGCAACACTGAAGTTTATAACATTTTTACCGTTTACAGAGTTTACTACGCAGTCTTTCCCCAAATTACCAATTACTTGTAGTTTAATCATATGACAAATTTTATCGTTATAGAAGAGCAATTTAATAAAAAAAATAATGGCAAGGTTATTTTTTCATTAATCTACAATAGGCTATTCAAGTATCACAAGTACGGCGGGCCAAGCTGTGTTAAGTTTTTTTACGCGAAAAATAATACACTGGTATGCCCGCACAGGTTATCAGCGTACCCAAAAGGGAGTTTACCAAGGTTGTTTTGCCAGCCAAATAACTGCTGATGTCAGTATAAAGCGTTACCGCCAAAAAAAAGGCAGTAAACCCAACAAAAAGAAAAGGAACGAAAGGGTATCCCCAAACCCGGTAAGGCCTTGGCACATCCTTCATTTTAAAACGTAGTATAATAACACCCAAGGCACTGCTGCCATAAAAAAACCAGGTTACAAAAACCAACATGCTGGTAAGGATATCGAAGGAGCCACTAACGATGAGCACGATGGTCCAAACACAGTTTAACCACAAGGCGTTGCCGGGGGTTTTATAAATAGGCTGCAGCCGGCCTGCTTTGGCAAACCATTTGCTTTCCCCAGCCATGGCATAAGTAACCCTTGCCATGGTTAATATGTTGCTGTGAGTAGTGCCGGTGGTAGAAAGGATGATGAGTAAAGCAATAAGCGACCCGCCAACCACCCCCCAGGCAATAGACGCGGCATCGGATGCCACAAATTTCGAAGCTGCCATTTGGCCAACGGGCATTACATATGCATAGGCCAAATACACCAGGCAATAAATGGTAATAACCACCATAACACCCATAAACAACCCTCTCGGGATATTTTTTTGCGGATTCTTCACCTCCCCGGCCACATAGGTAATAAAATTCCAACCCTCGTACCCCCAAAATGCGGCCCCCAACGCGGCCACATAACCACTGAGCAAAGCAAAGGCGTGCGGCATGGTGGGTGATGGGGTGAGGATATTTGCGAGTGAGCCATGCCCTGAAATAAAAATGCCGCCGATAAGCAATGCGATGGCTGCAATTTTCAGGGTGGTAAAAACATTCTGCAACATGCTGCCAAACCGTAGGCTGCGGTAGTTTACAAACGTAAAAAACACCACCAGTAATACCGTGAGCACTTTAACCCCGACGTTTTCCAACGGACGGATGTCGCCCACCAGCGGTATATGTAGTATTACCGACTGCTCAACCGTTTGTGAAAAATTAGGCAGGTGTATAAAATAATTGGTGTAGAGTGAACTTACGTACGCCAAAGCGGCAACGCCGCCAGTGTTAATAACCGTAAAAGCTGCCCAACCGTACAAAAAAGCAAAACCATTGCCGTACATTTTTTTGAAAAAAACATACTGCCCCCCTGTTTCAGGAAACATGGCGGCTACTTCCGCATTGCTTAACGCGCCTGCCAGTGAAATAATGCCGGCCAATACCCATACACTTAACTGCGCCAAAGGCGAGCCGAGCTGCTTGGCCATTAGCGCAGGCTTCATAAAAATGCCCGAGCCAATAATAGTGCCTATTACCAGCAATATGGTGGTTGTTAAGCCCAGCGTACGCTTAAACCCTGTGTTGGTTGCTGGGCCATTGGCCCCGCCTGGTTGCTGTTGCATTATAGTGTGTAGTTGTTGTTTGGTAAACGATGGTTCACTGAAAATGCCTGCCGGTATTGCCGGTTAAAACCTAGGCAACCAAGTTTTTACGGCAAGCTTTGAAGATATGCATTTCTACTTTTATAAGTGTGATATGCCCTCGGCAAAATACCATTTTAGTGGAATATTATTGCAACAACGGGCGGCTTTTTGAATGGGCGCGATACAACTATTGGGCTGGGCCAAAGGCGTAATTAATGGTGGCACTACGACGGCAAGCAAAAAATTGGAAAGCAAAAGCACCTGCCACCGTAAAAGCGAATTTAAACCGTATTTGCCAATGGCCAGCTAGACCCCGGCTACCTGAATTTTTCGCAGGTTATCCATTCTGCTATATTTGCAGATTATGAGCCAAAAACCATTTTTACACACAGTGCTGTCACCCAAGTTGCTGAGCCTGTACGATGTTTCTAACAGCGTGGTAGTAATTATAGACGTGTTCCGCGCCACATCCACCATCGCCACCGCCTTGCACAATGGTGCCGTAAAAGTAGTACCTGTTGCCAATGTGGAAGAATGCATTACGATTGGTAAAAACTTGGGCGCCATAACGGCCGGCGAGCGCGACGGGAAGATAATACCCGGCTTGCAATACGGCAATTCGCCCGCCGAATACCCCCGCGAATTTATACAAGGCAAAACACTGGTGATAACCACCACCAACGGCACGCGCTTGCTTAAAATGGCATTAGACAATGGTGCCGACGAAATTATTACGGGGTCGTTCCCTAACCTGCAAGCTGTTTGTAGCTACCTGGTTAAAAAAGGCAAGAATGTAATATTGGGGTGTTCGGCATGGAAAGACCGGTTTAATTTGGAAGACACGCTGTTTGCCGGTGCCGTAGTAAACAATATTAAGGAGCATTTTACCATTCACTGCGACAGTAGCCTGATGGCAGCCGATATGTACACCTTGCATAAACATGACATGTACAGTTTTATACGCAAAACAACCCATTGGCACAGGCTTGCGGCATTTGGTTTGGAGAAAGACCTTGAATATTGCGTAACCGAAAATGCAGCCGATGTGCTGCCCCTATATAAAGATGGCGCATTAATTGCAGGTTAGTTTTTGCTGTATTAAATACATTCAACAAACAAAACCAGCAAAACAAACCTTACATATGATTACCAAAAACGCTTGGGTAGAAAAAGACAACACCCTATACAATACATTTGAGTTTACAAATTTTTCAGCAGCATTTGCCTTTATGACCCGCGTGGCATTGGAGGCCGAAAAAATGGACCACCACCCACGCTGGGCGAATGTGTACAACAAAGTAGAGATTTGGCTGAACACCCATGACGCCGGGGATGTTGTAACCGATAAAGACCGCAAATTGGCCAATAAGATTGACAGCTTGTTGTAAGGTGTAGCCAAAACGTTTGCCCACAGTCGCCTTTTATTTTATTGTTGATACCCAATATTTACCAACGCCGGCATTAACACCGCAACGCTACACGCAGGCCACGGCGAGATAAGCCAACTAAGGCATGGCTTTGCTGCAATGCTATCAATGGTTTTCAAGAACATTTTATCAATAGGCTGGCACAAGCAAATGTTAGCTGTGCCAGCCGGCATAACCAAGCTAAAGCCAGCCGTGTTTGGCTAAATGCTTGCGGGGCAAACTTAAAAGCCATCCACGCCGTCCTCATCACCAATGGGCGAACCCGGCGGCTGTGGGGCGTGTAAGGTTGGCTTTGCGCTTTCTGGGCTTTTTATCCTTTCCAGCGTTAGCAACAGGTACCCTTTGTAGGCATCGCTGCTGGCCGCCTTTAATTGTGCCTCGGCATACGTTTTAATATCGCCAATAGCCTTTAACATGGCAGCCTTGGTGGCAAAGGAGGCATCGTTGCTTATAGATGCTGACAGCAAATAGGTAAGCAATAACTGCTCGTTCTGCTGCAATATCAACCCTTCCAACCCGGTTAGCCGTGGTGCTTTCCAAGTTTTGGCCATCAAAACGCCCACCATTTCATCTACCCCCAAACCATTGGCAAAGGCTTTGTACTCAATCATCCTATTGAGGCGGTCAACATTGAATAAAAAAGACAGTGGCAGGTCGGCAGCAGTTTCGGCGGCAGCCAGGGGGTCAAAGGCAAGTCCGGTGCGGCGCTTAAACAACTCGCGGTTATAATCGTACTCGGCGGGGCGCGGCGGTATCAGTTTTATAATATTATCGGGCAAGGCCAGTACTTTGGGGTCAATACAATCTGCCGCTGCTTGCAAGGCCGCCAACTGGGCTTCCTTGCCCAATGGGCGGGTCACCACCTGCCCGTCACCCCGCAGGGCATAATTGTAATACATGCCACCCACCAACTTGGTAACCGCTTCCACCTGGTAGCGGTGGTACAGATACACAGGCACCAGTACATCCTCCAACATGGCCATCGGCGTGCCTTTGCGTATATTGTTCACGCCAAACTGTGCCAGTGCTTTGGCCCTTATCTTCATCACATCCTTCAGTTCAGCCACAGGGTCGGTGCCATTGTCCCACAAATGGGCGTTGGGGTGCAGGCCTGCGGGGTCACGCGCGTCCCTGTCAGAGATAAAAGTGAGCCCTTTGGCGGCTGCATCGGTTAATATTTTGTTCAATGCCGCCGGCTCATCCGTGCCACCAGGAAAATCTTGGTAGCCGTAAGCGATGGTTACCTTATCCCAATCACCAATACCATTGGTATAGGCATCGCCCAAGTCAATTTCCCCAGCAGCAGTCAGTTTCGCTTGTGGGTGGGGGTAATCCATTACGCTGGCGCGGTTTTGCGCACTGGCAATATAATTGTGCATCAAGCCTATGGTATGGCCCACTTCGTGGGCAGCCAGGTGCCTTAGGCGTTGTAAAGCCATTTTAAGCATCTTGTTATCGGCAGGGGTGCCGTTTTCAAACGGGGCCAGCAAACCGGTGGCTATCAAATAGTCTTGCCTTACCCGCAAAGAGCCAAGCGTAACATTGCCCTTTATTATTTCACCGGTGCGGGGGTCGGTAACCGCCGACCCAAACGACCACCCCCTGGTGGAGCGGTGTACCCAATTAATCATATTGTAGCGTATATCCATGGGGTCGGCACTGTCGGGCAATACTTGTACCTGAAAAGCATTTTTATACCCAGCAGCCTCAAATGCTTGGTTCCACCAGCGGGCACCATCCAGCAAAGCACTGCGTATGGGCTCGGGCGTGCCGTTATCTAAGTAGTATACAATCGGTTTTACCGGTTCGCTTACAGCAGCGGTGGGGTCTTTCTTTTGTAACCGGTGGCGGGCAATAAAATATTTCTGTATGGGTTCGGTAACAGGCGTTGCGTAATCGTAATAACTATTGGTAAAAAAACCTGAACGGGGGTCAAATACCCTTGGCGTATAGTTATTGTCGGGCAATTGCACAAACGAATGGTGCACCCGCAGGGTAACAGCCTCTGGGGAGGGTGTTACTGATGCAACGAAAGCACCGGCGTGGCCGTTGTTGGTAAACGTAACGGTAGCCTCTATCTCTGTATTAAAGGGAAAATTTTTGGTGCGGGGCAGGTAAATGGCGCTGCGGGAGGCATCAAAGCCATAGCTACCTTGCCCGGTTGCGCTTAACCGGCTAGCCACCCCCACAGCATCCCTGAGGATAAAATTGGTGGCATCCACCAGCACTACCCCGTTGGTTTCAGCCTCCACGGTAAAACCCCACAACGTAGACTGTGCAAAACTCTGCTCCACGGCCCTTTTTTCGGCTACGTCGGCGGTAACCGCGCGATAAGCATAGTTGGGCTGTATCATCAATATTTTATTACCAACCCTGGTAAACTTAACAATGGAGGTTGCACCCAATATACCCCTGTCAAGCCCCACATCGTTGGAGCCGAGGCCCGCCGGCAGCGATGTTTGGTAGAGTATTTCTGTATCCAGCCGGTTAATCTCCAAAAACACCTTCCCGCTTGCGTCATCCCAGTAAAAGGTAAAATACCCTGGGTAGGCTTTCATGCCTTTTGTTTTTTCAGCAATGGCAGTTTTTTGGCCTTGGGCTATAAAAGGCAGGAAGAAAAAAAGGATAATCCAGCGTTGCATGTTGTTTGTTTTATTCTGGTAATAATGGGCAGGTACGAATATACAAAACGCCGTGGATATTTAGTGGTATGGCAACCCAATGCCAAAAGACTCACATGGTGAACGATTACAAACAAAAAAACGCACGTTTGTTAAAAGGGCTTTGCCAGCCAATTGTTGGCAACGCTACTTTTACCAGCTTAATAAACCCCGAAAAATACCCCAATTTTGCAAAATAACCACTTATGCACTGCCCGCTTGGTATTTTTAAGCTGAACACGACGCTGCGTTTGGCGCAACCAAAATTATTATCCAATGCAAAAAAGCTAAGCCACCAATATTATCACAAAACCCTAGGTAAAAGTGGAATTGTATTGGGTTGTAGTATCGCCCTAGTTCTTTTAAAGTTCACAATCCACGCGGATTTCTGTGCCTGCACCCAGTGAGGTTTTTATAGTAATTTCCCCGTTAAGCTCGTTCACGCGTTCCGCCATTGTGCGTAACCCATTGCGATGCTGGTTAGTGGTTTGCATGTTAAAACCCCTGCCATTGTCTTTAACAACCAGCCGAATTCTGTTGCGTTTCTGTATAAAGTATATGGCACAGCCAGTGGCAGCAGAATGCTTACTTACATTACTAATAATTTCCTTAAACAGCAGGTATATATTGGCCCTGGCATCTGGCAGCAACACCACAGATGCCTGGGATAGCCGGGCCTGAAATGTACAAGCAACCCCTTTTTCATTAAGAAAGGGTACCGAAAACAACTGCATACGGCCAACCAACTGGCCCAGCGTATCGTTTTTAGGGTTAATGTTCCATACCAGGTCGTCTAGGCTGTTAATTACGCTTACTACATTGTGTTGTATAGTGTCTATGTACCCCTCGTTGCCATAGTTACCTTTTGCCAATTGGCTATATACATTAATACTGCTGAGGGTTGAGCCGATATCGTCGTGCAGGTCGTTGGATATTTTACGCCGCATCCTCTCCATTTTCATGAGTTGGCGCAGCCGGTATTTATACAAAACTATGCTTACCAAAACCGTTAATAATAGGCTTGATAAATAAAACCACCCCGTGTTATACCAGGGTTTTTCAATGGTAAAATAGTACACCAATGGTTTGTTGCATACCACCCTATTGTTAATCACCGCAACTGCTTCTACCATATAACTGCCAGACTTTAGCGCATTGAAATGCAACTCCCGTTCACCGTCTTGGGTGTAGTACCAAATATCGCTGCCATTGCCGTTGCTGCCGTTGTTAACAAGGCGGTATTTAAAGTGCAGCTGGGTGGCATTTTTATACGCAGGTATGGCCAATTGCAGCCTTAGGTCATTTTTATTATCCGGTAATGACGCGCCTGACTGTAAAACAGTATCCCGGTTATTGACCAGCATATACAGTATTACACCATCCGTTTTAACCATGTTATTGCTAACAGGGTATGGGATTGTGTACACACCATCGTAGGTTGCCCAATAAATAGTATGGCCATCTTCTTCCACATCACTCACATTTGACACATCCAAGGGAAACGGGGGGATATCAAGAAACTGATTACTGTTTGCGTCAAATAGTTCTATGTCGTGGGTTCTAAAAAGCCATATGTGGTTACCGCAACGTTTTATCCTAACAATGGCATCAGTCGGGGACTCAACGGTGCCGCCGACCTGCTTAGCCTTGCCCGAGTCAATTACGAACAAGCCGCTGTTGAATGTAGCCGCATAAATTTTACCCAGGCAATGCACCATCGACGATACATACAGCGGCTTACCGTTAAACAGCACCGGCAACATATTGCCATCTTTTATTTGTTGCAGCCCGTCTTTAAATGATGCCAGCAAACTATTGGTAACCGAATCGAATAACAATGCCCTGCAGCGCCCCCTATCCCGGTTATACAGCAGATAATCCTTGTTTGGCATTAGCCTGCTAGCCGGAAAATTGCTATTAAAAAAAACCTCCCCACCAGTATAACCCAAGCCAGACAGGTCTGCTATCAAAATACCACCGGCTGAGGCCCCGTAGGCCTTACGGCCATACACAACGAGGTCTTTTGCATAAAAATCCCCGATCGTATATAATTGCTTTTTTTGCTCGTTGAGGATATACGATTTATTGGAAGAGCTAATAAAAAACGTATTATTCCCCAATTTTTGTAGGCTCTCTATCTCGCCATCGCCTACCGGCACTACAAACTCATTCTTACCAGCACTGGCACCTATCGAGCGCACCATGGATACCCTACCAGACTGGTTACCCACAACAAAATTTTGGCCGGCATTGCACAACCACCTTATATAATCACCGTTGGCGGACGTAACCCCGGGGATCATTTTCCAGGCCGATGTTTGGTAGGAAACATATAGGCCGCGCGAAAGGCTGCCAAGCCATAAATTACCCTCCTTATCATGCAGCACCGACGACAAGTTATAACCCATTACAGAATCTGTGCCGGCCAGCGCATAGGTGAGTGCCTTTGTATTTATAAAAACACTTTTATTTTCAACGTTCACGCTGTTTATATAGGCATTTTCGGCCTTTTGCAATACCTGTTCTATTGTGCCATTGAAGAATGTGATGCCATAAATCAGGCCTCCCTTTCGTTGTAAAACATAGGCGGTATCACCAAACACCCCAGGCTCAAGCAGCAGGCCGCTTAGCTTTGTTATAGGCAATGCAACAGCATTTGTACCCAGCCTGCCAAGCCCAGCCTGTTTGCTGTAGGTGTACCAGCTACCATACCCATAAATAAGCAGTTTTTTGTTGACAACACACATCGATTCTGTTGCCTTGGCTTGCATAGTGTCGCCAGCGCCTACAGTACAGTAGTGTGTTTCCAAGGTGGCCGTATTACACACAAACACACCAGCATGGCAGGTGGCCACCAACTCATCCCCAAAAAGCATCATCCGCGGAAAACTAAACTCTTTTTTATAATCATACCCTTTCAGGTAAACCATTTTATCGTCCTTAATGTAAAATATTTGCCCATTAAAATTGTGGCACCATATGCGGCCATAGTTATCCTCCACCAAATCGGTCATACTGATGGAAGTTTCTTCGGGATTATTGAAGCTGGTAAAGCTTAAACCATCGTACCGGCTAACGCCCAAATTATGTGCTACCCAAATAAAGCCTTTTTTGTCAAGCAACATATCGTATACCTCATTAGACGGGCAATTGGCCACATGCTGCAAGGGCTGGCCCAAGCAGCAGCTGGCCAACATATAAAACGCTACTAAAAGGCTTGCAAACTTCATAGCACATTGTATGGCTTGTTAACAACTAATAATCACCAAAATAGGCAATATTCCTGCAAGTAAGCAAAAGGGGTTGGTAAAAATTACATGGCCGTTTTAAGGAATGGACAAAAAGGCCGAAATCTGTTGTAGATCAAGGGCTTCCATGTTCGGCAGCGATTGGGTGGCCCGGCTTTATGGGTTGTCAGAGACTCTGCGCAGATGCAAACGACCTAAGTGAACCCATTAATTAAACCAAAGCAAAATAAAAAAGCCTTAATTTATTGATTATCAATAAATTAAGGCCTTATAAGCGCTGTAGGGGTAGGGGTCGAACCTACACGGGGCAGTTAGATAGAACACAAAGTCTGGTGGTCAACCCCGGTCGGCCGTGGTTAGGTCGACTCTATGTTATACTTTATCCTGTTATCCCCACCCCCGAGACGAGAGGGCATGTCTGCCAAAGATTTCATCACCCCACAGTATCAAGAACTTGTTTATGTTTGCGGAGGCAAATTTATACAAAAGCCTTTATTGATTGCAAATAATTCAACGAAAAATTTATAAATATAGAAATCATTCATTAATTTACACATAAATTTAAAATATTTCTAATAAATAGAGCAAATGAGCGCAAAACTCAATTTAGACAAATTGGATTTTCAGATTATTCAGGAGATGATGGAGAACGCCGGCATATCCTATGCCGACCTTGGCAAGAAGCTTTTTGTGTCTGGCGGCACCATACATGTGCGTATTAAAAAGCTGGAAGAGATTGGCGTGGTTAAAGGCACCAAGCTGAATGTAGATTTAAAACAGCTTGGCTACGATGTGATTGCCTTTATTGGCATTTATTTAGAAAAAAGTTCCTTGTACGACAGTGTGGCTAAGGAATTGCGCAAAATACCGCAAATAGTGCGCCTTAATTATACCACCGGCAATTATAGCATGTTTGCAGAAATTGTTTGCAAGGATATTCAACAACTGCGGTTTGTTTTGCACGACGAGCTACAGAAAATAAAAGGCATCGAACGTACAGAAACCTTTATTTCGCTGGAAGAAAGCTTTGCCAGAAACGTTTTAGTAAATACCTAAGGAAGGCTGAAGGCCAGCGAGGATAGTAAATGAGGCAAGCACACAGCCCTGGCGGCACCTGCCTACATAAAGCACGAAAAGCCTTTTTTAGCCCCCACCCATTACAAACCACATACTTTATTTAACAACTTAATTATATGGCCCTTATAGCACCATCATTTTTGGCATCCAATTTCCTGCGGCTGCAGGAGGAGTGCGATATGGTAAACAACAGCGTGGCCGACTGGCTGCACCTAGATGTGATGGATGGCCGCTTTGTGCCCAACATTAGCTTTGGCCTGCCTATTATTGAGCATATTCGCAAAGCTACATCTAAGCCCTGCGATGTACACCTAATGATTGAGGAGCCGGGCAAATATGCCCAAGATTTTAAAAACGCGGGTGCCGACCACCTAAGCGTGCATTTTGAGGCCTGCCCCAACCTGCACCGCAACATTCAACAGATAAAAAACCTGGGCATGAAGGCCGGCGTGGCCATTAACCCACACACACCTGCCCATTTTTTGCTGGATATCATCACAGATGTTGATGTAGTGCTGGTTATGAGCGTAAACCCGGGCTTTGGCGGCCAAAAGTTTATTCAAAAAACCTATGATAAAATAAGGGTCCTAAAAAAACTGATTACCGAAACTGGCTCGCAAGCATTGATTGAAATTGATGGCGGTGTTGACCTAAGCAATGCCGCCGAACTGGTGCGTGCCGGTGCGGATGTGCTGGTGGCGGGCAGTTCAGTTTTTAAGGCTACCGACCCACAAATGGCTATTGCCCAATTAAAAGCAGCACGGTAGCCAAAAGCAGCGCTGCAGCCATGGTGCTTGCAGTATAACAACCAACTTAACC
>Ga0007810_1000496_pt1 | contig 11745 bp, 8 predicted proteins | sample CryBogCBE15Jun09_FD_71193 | JGI IMG/M metagenome (GOLD analysis project Ga0007810, IMG submission 71193) | Freshwater microbial communities from Crystal Bog, Wisconsin, USA - CBE15Jun09 | ecosystem: Environmental > Aquatic > Freshwater > Lake | place: Crystal Bog, Wisconsin, USA | collected...
CCACAAATAAACAACTAAAAACAATTGAACAAATACCAAGCACTAAAACAGTTGTAGCATTTGGCAAAACCTGTTTTTCTGACATAAATTATTTTTTAAAAATTAAGGTTATAAACAGCTCCTTTTGTGAATGTAAAATAAACGGATTAACCCAAATAAACAAATCCAAAAATCCTATTTAAAAAATGTATTCCTTATCGCATAGTAAAATAGCGCGTAATTTGCCTATTTCTACGGTGATATAAAACTACTCCTCGGTGCAACGTTTTGTTACTACGGCAATGTCGTGGAGTACTCAACACCCTTATTGCTGTAAAAAAAACCCATTAAGCCTAAACTAAATTTCTTGCTTTGCTACGTTAGTTTTGGCGACTGAATATTTTTTTAGCCCCCAAGCCTGTTACCAAACCGCTATTTCATAGCCCCTGCCGCAAACAAACCAATCAACGCAATTACTATAATTAGTAAGTAAAAAGAAAGCACAATTATTGTAAGGATGCCCCAATATTTGCTGTAAATATTTAAATGGCCCAGTGACTTATTAAACAACTCCTGGTCTTTACCGGCAATAGCTTTCAACATTTTATTGGCAAAACTGAGCATGTAAAAACAAGGCACCAGGTAAACACCTATCACCAAAACGTAAAAGAGTATCACACCGGCAAAAACACCCCCAGTATACGCAGGTGTGCCGGTTGGGTTACCCAATTTTGTTAAGGTAGTCAACAGGAAACTGCCACCAAAAACCAACACTAAAACAATTAATGAACACCCGATAATGCCCACCAATGCCATAAAGCGGTTCCATTTGGCGATGGAAATAAAATGGGCTTGTGCGGTATCGTCTATACCCAAGGTAAATAAAGCCGACTGCTGGTCTTCCATAGCAAATAAATGTTGTAGGGTGATAATGCGCCATGAAGATAACTAAACAGCACAATAAAACAAATGCTTTGTTGAAACAAAGCATTTGTTTTATAACTAAATTGTAAAAATCAGCCAATATGTCAAGCCCTAAAAAACAGCCATGCGGCTGTTAGTTTAATATGCCCTTGCAAACAACACCCGTTGGGTAGAGGGGTTGCCGGTTAATATACATTTGCCTTCCTCTAACTGGTTGTTAATAGGTATGCAGCGTATGGTTGCTTTTGACAGTTCCTTAATTTTCTCCTCGGTTTCGCCGGTGCCGTCCCAATGGGCCGCAATAAAACCAGCTTTTTTGTCAAGCAGCTCGTTAAACTCCTCCCAAGTATCGGCTGGCGTAATATGTTCCGCCCTGTAGGCATTGGCCTTGGCATAAATGTTTTGCTGTATCTCATCCAGCAAGGCTATTACCGCCTCGGGTAAGCCATCCAAGCTGTAACTGCTCTTTTCCTTGGTATCTCGTCGGGCTACTTCCACCACGTTATTTTCTAAATCACGCGCGCCAATAGCAATACGTACCGGCACCCCCTTCATCTCGTACTCGGCAAACTTCCACCCCGGGCGGCTGTTTTCATTATCATCGTATTTAACCTTAATGCCTGCGGCCTTCAGGCTTTTTACTATGCCTTTTACTTTTTCGTCTATCAGTGCTTTCTGCTCTTCGCCTTTAAATATAGGCACTATCACCACCTGTATGGGTGCCAGTTTTGGCGGCAGCACCAACCCGTCGTCATCGCTATGCGCCATCACCAACGCGCCTATCAAACGGGTACTAACGCCCCAGCTGGTGGCCCACACATAATCCAGTTTATTCTGCTTGTCGCTAAATTTAACGTCAAAAGCCTTCGCAAAGTTTTGGCCCAAAAAATGGCTGGTACCTGCCTGTAATGCCTTACCATCTTGCATAAGTGCTTCAATGCAATACGTTTCCTCCGCCCCGGCAAAGCGTTCGTTGGCGATTTTATGCCCTTTACAACCGGCATGGCCATCCAATCCTCTGCAAAACTGGCATAAACATGCAGCATTTGTTCTGCCTCGGCCAAAGCCTCGTCTTTTGTGGCGTGGGCCGTGTGGCCTTCCTGCCACAAAAACTCGGCAGTGCGTAAAAACAACCGCGTACGCATTTCCCAGCGCACCACATTGGCCCATTGGTTTATGAGCAAAGGCAGGTCGCGGTACGATTGTATCCAGCCTTTATACGTATTCCAAATAATTGCCTCACTGGTGGGCCTTACCACAAGTTCTTCTTCCAGCTTCGCTTCGGGGTCAACCATTAATTTACCGGGCCTTTCGGGGTCGCTTTTCAACCGGTAATGGGTTACCACTGCACATTCCTTTGCAAAGCCTTCGGCATTTTTTTCCTCTGCCTCAAAAAGACTTTTGGGCACAAACAAGGGAAAGTACGCGTTTACGTGGCCGGTTTCCTTAAACATTTTGTCTAACACATCGCGCATGTTTTCCCAAAGCGCATAGCCATACGGTTTTATCACCATACAACCCCTCACCGCACTATAATCGGCCAAGCCGCTTTTGAGTATAATATCGTTGTACCATTGGGAGTAGTCTTGTTCCCGCGATGTAATTTCTTTACCCATATTGGTTTTTATTTGTACAAAAAAGTCACATTAACAATTGTTAGCTTTTTATAGTACTATTAACATTTTTAAAAAAATATTTATTCAATTTCTCACCGTAACTTGCATATACCTTTTTGGAGAGCAGCAAATGTAATAACTTAGCTTAACAATCTTCAAATAGCCCGATATGAATACCAAAATATTAGCTGTGGTAATTGCAGCAGCCCTTGTAACCAGCTGCTCATCATTGTACAAGGCCACCAGTACGCCAGATGATATTTATTATACACCATCGGCTTCAACAGTAAAGACAACCAGTACAGATGTTGGCTACGATAGGTACGAAAACTACCAAAGCAGTACCGAAGACCAATATTTGCGCATGAAAGTGCAAAACCCCACCTTATGGGGAACCATTGATGATTACAGCTACTGGAACGACAGCCGCTACGATTATGGCTATAGCTGCAACAGTTCACGCACCATGCTGTTAACTTCGCTGTATAACCCCTACGGGTACAGCGGCTTTTTTGGAAGGTCAAATTTTGGGTACGGCGGTTTCGGCTACGGTTGGAACAATTGGGGCAGCCCATACCAAACAGTAGTGTTGTACAAAAACCCTACCGTATATAACAACACCAACAAGTCAAACCTTACCGCATACCACAACATACAGTATAACAACACCAATAGGGATAAATACACCGGCAACGGGTACAACAGTGGCAATGGCTACCAAAATGGCAGCTACACTACCCGTGGCAGTAGCTACAATGCCAACAATGGCAACAGTAATTACGTGCCTGCCCGCTCGTTTAGTTCAAGTTCGTCTAGCAACAGTGCGGGCGGCCGCAGCGGTGGCTTTAGCAGCACAGGCAGCAGTGCAGGCAGCAGCAGGGCCACGCGCCACTAATTGCAAACACCTTACATATTTTATACTACCAAGGGGCGTGCCTTACATGCCCCTTGGTATTTTTACAACAACCTTGCGGCATGAGGATAGCACACATTACCACTATTGCGTTAATTTTGGTTGCCTTTAACGCCAACGCCCAAACACCAGACGACGCTTTGCGCAACATATGGTTTATACCGGGCGGTACTGCTAGGGCCATGGGTATTGGCGGTGCCATGGGGTCGCTGGGTGGTGATATTACTGCCAACAGCGTAAACCCTGCCGGCATTGCTGTTTATAAAACAAAAGAAGTAGTGGTATCGCCAGGCTTTATGTTCAACAATAATGCTGCAACATTTAGGGGTACGCCGTCAAACGCCAGCCAAAATGCCCTTGCTTATGGCGCATCGGGTATTGTATTAACAGCACCCAGTGCCGATGAAGGCTCGTTCACTAATTTTGGTTTTGCTTTTTCGGTAAACCAACTGGCCAGTTTCAACAACCATATACATTATACGGGGCATAATGATTATAGCAGCTATGCCGAGCAGTTTTTAGAAGAGCTGGCACGCGATTTTGCCAGCCCCCTTGCCGCCGAGCAAAATTATATTTATGGCTCGTCATTGGCTTACAGGACTTACCTTATTGATACCGCTACCAGCAATGGCCAATTAACCTATTTTGGGCTACCAAGCCCAGCCGGCGGGCTAACCCAAACGTACGATGCCAAAACAAGCGGCAGTTATAACGAAGCCAACATTGGCCTTGCGGGTGCCATGAACGACAAGCTATTTATCGGCTTCAGCCTCGGCATACCCTTTGTTTACTATAGGAAAGATGAGGTTTTTACCGAAGCTGATGCCAGCGGAAACACCAACAATAATTTTAGCTCATCTACCTTTACCCGCAATTATACCTCCACAGGTGTTGGGCTTAATGTTAAAATTGGCATCATATACAAACCACAGCAAAACTTTAGGTTTGGGCTGGCATTGCATTCGCCTTCTTTTATTTCGTTCACTGATAAAATTCGCGCGTCTATGACCACCAATACCGAAGCGTATGCTGGCATACAGAGCGAGAACAGCGACAACCTTAACAGCGGCAACCCGGGTGAAACGCAATACACCCTACAAACCCCGTTTAAAGCAATATTGAGCGGCACCTACCTGTTTAGCGCCGTGGCGGATACCCGCAAACAAAGGGGCTTTATTACGGCGGATGTTGAGTACGCCGGGTATGGCGCCTCCAAGTTTTCCAGCAGCTCAGACCTTGGTGCGGGTACCGACTACTACGCCACCTTAAACAGTGCCACCAACGACTACCTAAAAGGCAATTTTAATATACGCTTGGGCGGTGAATTAAAATTTGACCCCTGGGCTTTTCGTTTGGGGGGAGCTTATTATGGAAGCCCCTACCGCGACAGCCAATTGAAAGCGAGCCGCACCCAAGCCGATGTTGGCATTGGCTACCGCAACCATGGGCTTTTTATTGATCTTACCTATATACAAACATTTAATAAGGATGTGCATTTTCCTTACCGGCTTAACGACAAAGCCAATACCTATGCCAACCTAAACGACAGTAGGGGCAATATTGTACTAACAGTTGGGTTTAAGATATAAACAGTTGGCGTAAGGCATGTACAGCTGCACACTGCCCCGCGAAAAATATTACATAAAATAACCCGCCAAGCGAGTGCTTGGCGGGTTATTTTATTTGAACCGGTAGATTTTTTCCAACGCTTGGTATACAATACAGAAAGGGTGCCATCTTTAGGCAGATTGCCACGCCTGCTCTGGACTCACCATAAATCCGTTCAGCGTACGCGCGGGTTCGTTATGAAGATAAAATGAGCCTAGCCTACCTGAGAAAATACAGGCCAACTACTTTACAGGTACCGGTTTTCAACCGTAAGTGTAAAGGTTATCTTTAACAATGGGCGTTAGTTTACGCTTATATGCATACCCTTCCAAAACACCCAATCCCCTACTTGCCATTAAAATTTCACCATGCGCTTCTCCCCTTTGCTGTTGGTTATTTCAATGCTGGTTACCTGTGCATCAGCATTAATAACCCTGGCCGATTGCGACAAGAAACCTGCCCCGTAATTCAGCTCCACTTTGCGTTTGCGCCCACTTTTTAAAGTAAGCATGGCAAACACATCGTCTTTATTCGCCCTTACGGGTGTAACCGCCTGTTTTATTTGAAATACCTTTAGCGGCCCGCGGTTTTGCGATGCAGCCAGCAAGCAGTTGCCTTGCTTGTTATAAAACTTAACCAAGGCTTTACCGTTGCCCGGTATAAACAGGCCGCTTTGCAAAATACTCAATGGCTTAAAGCCCCCTTTGCCGTCACCCTTAAGTACCAGCCCGTTTAAGGCATCATACCGGCCAACGCTAACTTCCGTACCGTAATCGTTGCCGTTTATCACCACATCAAGGTTGCCATCGCCGTCAATATCCTCTGCCACCATGCCAAACAACGCCGAGAATTGTGCTTCTACAGGCAGGGGTACCATGGTAAATTGCCCATTGCCATCGTTACGTAGGTAGGCACTTTTAAAATTATTCGCTTTTAGTACCAAAGCCCCCTTCAGTTCATCGGGGGTAAGCAGGCTATCCATCGTAGCGTGGGCATAGGCCCTATAGGTAGGAAATTTACGCCTAAACTCAATCATCTGGCTAATTTCCTGTTCCCGTAACTGCGCCGGGTATTCCCGCATGGTGCTGTCCTCGCCAGATGTTGGCAAGTATAAAGAGGGCAGGGCATCAAACACACCGTTTTTATCAAAATCCTTAGCATATACGCGCACGGGGTATTGTTCGGTAGGCCTGTAAAACGAGTTTTGGCCGGTGTTGCCCACTACATAGTCAATGTCGCCGTCATTATCAAAATCACCAGGTACAATGCTGTTCCACCAGCCCAATTGGTTATCCAAACCCGTGGGCATAGGCTCAAGCCGGCCATGATTATTCTTAAAAAACTTAATAGGCATAAACTCTCCTGCCAGTATCAGGTCAACCCATCCATCGTTGTTAAAATCAGTCCATACGGCATCGCAAACCATACCCACATCCTTCAGGCCGGGGGCTACAGAGGCTGTAACATCCGTAAAAGTAACCTTGCCGTTTTTGGAGTCGTTCCGGTACACCGCACACGATACCGGCATGGGGTATTTACCTGGCACGCAACGGCCAGCCACAAATATATCCAAGTCGCCGTCATTGTCAATGTCCACGGCCCTGGCGCAAGACTTGCTGGCATAATTGGCTGGCAGGGCTGCAGAGTCGTATCTAAAATTTCCTTTTCCGTCGTTTACGTACAGTCTGTCCATATAGCCTTCACTATTGGCTAAATTACGATACCCACCGGTGGCAATGTACATATCAAGGTCCCCATCCCCGTCGGCATCCAGTAAAAGCACCCCGCGGTCGTCATACATTTTGTTAACATGGTTGGCACCTGGTAGTAAATCCCGCGTGGCAAACTGTCCATTCTGCTGTTGGGTAAGCAGTTTGGCACTGTAACTGTACGAGCCAGACATTACCATATCATCCAACCCGTCGCCGTTTATGTCGCCCACCGCCAAACCCGGACTGTAATCGCTCAGTTTATGGGGTAGCAGCTTTTGGATATTAAAATCAATATTATCGTCTTCTTTGTGTACAATGTTGGCTTTTAACGAGTCTGAAATTTCCCTCAATAAAGTGCCTGTGGCTATCACGGGCAACGCCCATGTATAAGCTGCGTGCGCGTCGGCATGTTTAAGTGTAAGCACCTGGTTGGCTTTCACATTGGTAAGCAATTGCATGTTGCCATCGGGCCATTTTACCAGAACCGTATCCACCGTGGAATCAAGGCCTAGGCCAAAATGCGCGCCCTGTTGGTCTGTAGACAAGTAGCCACGGTAAGGGGTGTTTTCGCAAACCTGCTGTTTTCCCTTTCCGTAATGCAGCTCAACCCTTGCGCCTAAACCATTAACATTGGGTGGTTCGCTGGCAAAGTTTACTTGTAGGTAGTGGGCGCTAGCTTTTTTGGTTTCAATGGCGTTGTTTTTATACAACATAGCCTTGCTGTTAATGTTATTCACCACCACATCAAGATCTCCGTCGTTATCCAAATCAACATACGCAGCACCGTTAGAGAAACTGGGCTCATCCAAACCCCAATCAACCGTAGCATTAGAAAAATGTATGCCACCATTGTTGCGGAAGGCGTAGTTTTTAATCTTAACCTCGGGTATTTGCTCCAAAATATATTTCTTGGGGGCAAGATCACTCGCCTCCCGCCTAAAGGCTATAAAGTCGTGGTCGGTAACATCTTTGGGGTAACCGTTGGTAATAATGATATCGCGGTATGCATCGTTGTCAAAATCCGCCACTAAGGGGGTCCAACTCCAGTCGGTTTCAGCAATGCCGCCCAAAAATGACACCTCACTAAATACAGGCGCGCCCACTGAGTCTTTTGCGTTCACGCGCGGCCCTTGGTTAATCTGCAATGAATTACGTACATATTGGTATTGGTACCCATACAAATCACTGTTTTGGTATGTTTGGTAGCCGATAGCATTCAGCATCATTTTCTTGCGGAAATTGTCCTGGGGGTCCATGTCCACTTCCACCACATCCGCCAACCCGTCGTTGTTGATGTCCTGTATATCCTGCCCCATACCATTGGCAGAGGTATGCTTAAAGTATTCGGCCGCCCTGTCAGTAAACGTGCCGTTTTTATTATTGATGTACAATAAATCATCGCCAATAAAATCGTTGCTTACATAAATATCTTTCCACCCATCGTTGTTTATATCGGCAATGGTGGCACTGTGGCCAAAACCCTCAACGGTTATACCAGCCTCTTTTGACACGTTGCTAAATACCCCATGTTTTAAGGTGGGGTTCCAATCGTTCCTATACAAACGGCCGGTGCTGGGGAATGAACCGTCTTTAATGATGGGCCGGAACACCGAAGGGCTATTTTTTTGCACAATTTGGTTTACGGTAAGGTACATATCCAAATCACCGTCGTTGTCGTAATCAAAAAACTCTGCCATGGTGGAGTACACGGTATCCGCCAAACCGTATTCTTTGGCCATGTCTTCAAAGTGAGGAACCCCGTCTTTGTCAACCCCCTTGTTAATGAACAACATGTTCCTGCGCCGCTCGGGCTTGCTATAAATAGTGGCACAAACATAAATATCCATCCAACCATCGTTGTTTATGTCCACTACGGCCACCCCGCGGCTCCATTTACCATCACCGCCCACATTGGCTTTGTCAGTAACATCGTCAAAAACAAAGCCGCCTTTATTCAGGTAAAGTTTATTAGATACCCGGTTGCCGGTAAAATAAAGATCCTGCAGGCCGTCGTTGTTAAAATCGCCCACACCACGCCACCGCCGTTGTACAAATTGGTTAGGTCGAGGGGGTTGATGGAATCGTCTTCCTTAATGGTATTCTCAAAGTCAATGTTTGAATGCCCTGGTGTTATTTTAGTGAAGAGCGTTGGCTTGTTACCGCACGACAAAAAACAAACGGCGATAGCCAAAAAAATAACGGTGCCAATAATTTTCATCGAAGCAATTTTAAACATCAATATTACAAAAAATTAAAACCTCTAAATGCAATTTGGGGCCTAGTGGCTTAACCACATTTTACCAGGCTTACCACGCCAACTAATTTTTCAGCTATGTACGTTCCTCCGCATCCGCATACGCAACAACCCTTTTGTAACGTTGGGTTGTTGCCCGATAGGTTACCCGCTGTAGTGTTCAGTATTACAGCCATTATTCTCCTCTTTCTTTATCCGACCCTCCTTTGAAAGACTTAAACAAAAGCGTTGTTAAGGGCCTACCTGACAATCACCAAAAAAAATATGGAGAGATTCATCAGGCTTAACCAACACCTATCTAACTACCGCACCAGTAAAACTGTACCCTGTTTGGTTACCAATTTTCCGGTAGGCGAAAGCATTTGCAAAGTATACACATAAACACCGGGCGGCTGTGGGTTGCCGTTTATGTTACCGTCCCAGCCTGCATAACTGCCCTCCGTTACAAACACCGCCTTGCCCCAACGATTATACAGGGCTAGGCGTACCAACTTGTAATTGCCAAAGGGGGTTACCTGAAAATAATCATTGGTGCCGTCGCCATTGGGCGTAAAGGCATTGGGTACAAAAATATCGTTGTACACTTTTACGGCCACCTGGCTGCTAACACTGCCGCAGCCCACTGTTGATGACACTGTTAGGGTGTACTTTGTATCAACCGGGGGGTGTACCAAAGGCGATACTGACTGGCCATTGATCATGTATAGGGTAGGCGACCATTGGATAGAGACCGCCGTACCGGCGGCAGTAGCTTTCAACTGAACCGTGTCGCCACGCAGCAACGAAACATCGGGCCCAGCGTTGGCCTTTGGGTTTTGATATACAAATACCTGTATAGTGGCTGAGTCCTTACACCCATATTCATTCGTACTAACTACCTTGTAATCGGTAGAATCGCCCGGCATGGCTACCGGGTTGGGGATGGTATCGTTAGACAACCCCGTGGACGGAAACCACTGGTACCTGACATTGCCAGAAGAAACCGCAGACAGTTGCTCAGACGCACCCGCGCAAATAGGGTAACCCGGCACCGCATTGAGTGCGGTACCCGGAAAAATTTTCAGGTAAAACGTATCCAGAGACACACAATTAAAATAAAAAGACTCCTTAAATGTATACAAACCGGTATCGCTGTACTTTAATTGTGGGATTACCGCTGCCGACTTGGTTGATTGGTAGCCACCTGGCCCGGACCATAAGGAGGCTAGCGCCGATGGGTCAGCGGATGGCAACAAAAAGTCTTTACCGGTACAACCCGTTAAGTACTGCGGCGCGGCATGTAGCGGCACTGGATGCACGCTGGTTGAAATTACATTGGAATTAATGCGGCAACGAACCGAACCTATATTGCTGCTCTCGGCAATGCCCACCCTATACAAAACCTCCCCTGAAAGCCGACGCGGCACAGCATAACTTAGCGATGTTTGCCCCGCAATATCCACCCAGGTTTTACCACTATCCACACTAGTTTGCCATTGTAAGGCCGGGTTGCTAAAACCCGGTGCATAAGCCGCCTGCATCACAAATGGGTTGGTATAATCCGCACAAACATCCGCTGGCCCGGGTGAGCCATCAATGGTGGCCGTAATGGACGTACCGCAGGGGCGCACGGTAATATCATCCAGCGCAAACGCACTACCGCAACCCTTAGCCGGGTTAATGGTAATGGCCAAAATGGCATCACTAATATTGGGGGGCAGCAAAAAAGAAAATTTATAAAACTGCCAGTTCTTATCATCCACCAAAGGCAGGTACCCAGTACTATCTAAGGCGAGCATAGTACCTGACAGGGATTTTATCTGAAATTTTATATTTGGCAACAACGCATTGCCACCGCAGGCAAGACTGGTCATAACACTGGTTACCCAGGCACCAAACTGGTAAACAGTATTGCCACATAGGTTTTTAAGCGTATCAGTATATATAGTACCCGGCGCATTTTCTGCATTTACCAACATGCAATTGCCGTTGTGGTCGCCCGTATGGTCACCGGTTATTTTAACCCAGGTATGCGGCCCGCAGCCAAAAATAAAGCCAGTGGTTGTGTAAGTACCGGGGGAAGGGCAACCGCCCGAATAATCGTACGAACTTTTGTAGAGGGGCAGCACATAATGCCCCTCTCCAAAGGTTTCATTCAATATCGGGTCACCTAAGCTACCGTTACAAACCTGCGCTATGGCAATATTTACCCATGCTGCTATCACCAATAATGTTGCTACAACTACCTTCATAATAATGATTGCCTATTAAATGTATTTAGCAATTACCTGCTGAAAAACGACGTAACCTTAGCTGGCACAAAGGCCAACACAAAAGCGGCCCGTAAAACAACAATAAGGGGCGGGGTAATAGTACCCCGCCCCTTTAAAACCTTTATTATCAATTATTTACGATTAATAACCAGGATTCTGAACAAGGCGTTTTTTGCCGTCAGAATTCACGTTATCAATTTCGCCCTGTGGAATTGGGTAGTGTTCGTTTTTACCCGCAGTCCAATGCGCATTTTTCTTCAAAGGCATGATACCCCTAAACCTGTCGTAATAAGCATTCAGCACAGTGCCGGCAATGCCCCACCTAACAAGGTCGAAAAAGCGTTGTCCTTCCATGGCCAACTCTAGCCTGCGTTCAAATACAATAGCCTTGATTGCGTAATCTTTGCTTGGGAAAGATGTATACAAGCCAATGCTGTAGTTGTCAGCTGGGGTAGTTTGCGTTTTGTACATGGCGTTAGCAGCATCA
>Ga0007810_1000497_pt1 | contig 11724 bp, 21 predicted proteins | sample CryBogCBE15Jun09_FD_71193 | JGI IMG/M metagenome (GOLD analysis project Ga0007810, IMG submission 71193) | Freshwater microbial communities from Crystal Bog, Wisconsin, USA - CBE15Jun09 | ecosystem: Environmental > Aquatic > Freshwater > Lake | place: Crystal Bog, Wisconsin, USA | collected...
CAGGTGCACCAAATGCAGCAGCTGCCGTTCCACCAGTTCAAGTTGCACCGCGACAAGGCGGGACGACTGGCCCATCCATTGCCGATACCCAGATCAACGAAGCCGCGGGCAAGACGATTGCGGCCCTTCCCAACATGGTCACGCAGGCCAAACAAATACGACTGGGGCTGCAAAATGCTTTAACGGCGCTGGACAACACCACAACAGGACCAGGCACGGACAAAGCCTTCAGCTTGGCTGCAACCCTGCAAAACTTGGGATTGCCGGTTGCCAAAACTCCAACGGAAAATTATCAGACGCTCACAAAGTACCTGAACAACTCACTGGCTATTTCGGCCGGCGTCAATGGAAACACCGGCTCAGACTCCCGATTCGAGCAGTTCATGCACGGTCAACCCAATGCAGACTTAATGAACAAGGGGCCATTGCGCGGCGCGATCAATTACGTGCTTTCGCAAATTGATTCCATTCCTGCCGGTGCACAAGTCATGCAACAGGAATATGCCAAAGGCAAAGCAGCCGGGGATCCAAACGCTGCCTACACCGCACAGCAAACTTGGTCGAATCAATATGACCCACGGGTGTTCCAGTTCAACCGCATGTCTGCTGACGAAAAGGCTGCATTCAAGGCGCATTTGATGCAAACCAATCCTGCCGAAGCCGAAACTTTTGGCAAACGTTACAACGATTTTCATCAGAAAAATTGGGTGAACTAAATGGCATCTTCTTGGGACCAGACACAAGTTGCACCAGGCGCGCAGGCAGCTCCGGCAGCTGGATCCGCTTGGGACACCACGCCGGCCGTTGCTCCTGCACAAGTTCCTTTTGACGATCCTGGCATCTTGAAATCCATTTTGATTGGAGCAGGTCGCACGTTCGATCAGATCGGAAAAGGCACCAAACAGGCTTATTACGGCGTCACTGGTAACACGCAGGCTCAACAACAGCTCGCCAAAGAAGTAGCCAGTGATGATGCTGCTTATGCGCCGCTACAACAAGCCCGGCCATTTTCCACAGGTACAGGCGAGGCGCTGCCTGCGATCATCGGCGGTGGAACCGGCGGCGCGACACTGGGCGCGACCATGCTGCGCCAGGCGGTGGCGTCTGCAGCTCCTTCGCTGCTTTCCTATGGTTCTGCCAGCGACCGGCTTAAAGGTGCAGGGTGGAACGCTGCTGGCGCGGCTGCGGTTCCACTACTGGGCGTAGCTGGAAAAACTGCCTACGCCGCTGCCGAGCCATTTTGGCAAGGTGGCCAAGACGCAATTATTGGTCGAACACTCAACAGGGTTGCTGGTTCCGACGCTGCCACTGCGGCGGCAAACATGGCATCCGCAACGCCTGCAATTCCTGGCTCATTGCCAACCGCTGCGCAAGTTGCAAACAACGGTGGTATTGCGGCGCTTGAGCGCTCAGCCGCTGCAGTCAACCCGGCTGCTTACACCACGCGGGCAATGGAACAAGCCGCAGCTCGCAAAGCTGCCTTGTCATCGATCGCCGGAACTCCCCAGCAGATGGCTGATGCGCTCACCGCGCGCGATGCGGCCGCAGCTCCTTTCTACGGTCCTGCCAAAAACGCGAACTACGTAATTGATCCAACTCTGGACAATTTGCTGCAACGTCCCATGGTGAATGATGCAATGGGCCAAGCGCAAGCCCTTGCAGAAAATCAGGGTCGATCATTTGCATTCAAAGTCAATCCGTCCAACCCTTATTCCGGCCTTGGCATCAACGGAAATCCAAATACCTACGTCAGCGGCCACGGGCTGCAAGATTTGAAAATGGCCATGGATGGCATGCTTTCAGATCCGACAAATGGATTTGCCGGCGCTAACGGAGCGACATTGCGTAACCTGCGCGGCCAGGTGGTGGATTGGATGGAAGGGGCAAACCCAGCATTTAGGGATGCCCGGACAACCTATGCAAACATGTCGTTGCCCATCAATCAAATGCAAATCGGGCAAGCGTTGTCGGAAAAACTGGCTCCGGCTCTGTCGGATTTTGGCGCATTGGGAAGTGAAACCGGCGCCCGCTATGCCGCAGCTCTGCGCGATGCCGAACAAACGGCCCGCACCGCAACCGGGTTTCCTGCAGCCACGCTGGACAGCGTAATGACGCCGCAGCAGATGAGCCTGATCAATGGTGTGGGAACGGATCTGGCGCGCAAAGCAACCGCTCAAAATCTTGGACGCGGGGCCGGTTCTGACACGGTACAAAAGCTGGCCATGCAAAACATTGCAGCCCAGTCCGGCATGCCCTCAACGATGGGGGCGCTCACCAGTGGATTGTCAAAACCGCTTGGATGGGTTTACGATGATGTAAACCACACAATGGCTCAAAAGATGGCAGACGCGCTGTTGAACCCGCAGCAAGCCGCCGGGCTCATGTCAAATGCTTCGCCCACATTTATGGCCACAACCCCCAAATTGAAAAACCTAATGGCTCAGACGCTCTTGCGCAGCAGCATGCTTGCTAAGCCTGCGGGCACGACGGCGGACCAAGTACTGACGCCAGCTCTCACGGCTGAATAAATCAAGACCCGCAATATCTACGTTGCGACGAATCAAATAGCTCTCAACCGAGCGAATAAAAAGAGCAAAAAGGGGACTTAACACCCCCCAAGCAAAAGCGACTCCGAGAAATCGATAGAAGTCAGTCATTAACTATTACCTCCAAGGTCGCCATTGTGCGGCCTTTTTTATTTTTAAGGAATAAATCTATGTCTTGGAACGGATCTGGGGTATTTACCCGACTTCGGTCGTGGGTGACGGATGCGGCGGCAAGCCTTCCGATCAGCGCAACGTTGATGGACTCGGACACCAACGACATTGTCGCCGGCCTAAATCTTTGCCTGACTGCCGACGGTCAGCGAAAGCCTTCGGCCAATTTGTCAATGAACGGTTTTAAGTTGACTAACATGGCGGCTGCGACGACTGCAGGCGATGCGGTGCGATTTGAGCAAGTCGGTGTTTTGGCTGCAGCTCAAGGCGCGGTGCCTTCCGGTACTTTGCTCGACTTTGCAGGTTCTTCAGCGCCTACGGGATTTTTGCTTTGCGATGGATCGGCTGTTAGCAGGGCGACATACGCTGCGCTATTTACTGCCATCGGCACAACGTGGGGCGCTGGTGACGGATCGACCACGTTTAACGTTCCAGACCTTCGCCGAAGGGCAACGATTGGCTCCGGTGGAACGGCAGTTGGGCCAGTTGCAAACACTGTCGGTGCAGTTGGTGGTGAAGAAACTCACGCTCTCACTGTTGCAGAACTTGCTGCTCACAACCACGTCATCAACATCAGCGACCCAGGTCACGCTCACACGGATGGAGGCCACGTTCACCCTATTGCCGCATTCACAAACGTAGCAGGCAGCGTAGGCGTCCCGTCAGGCGCTGCCATTGATGCGCTGACCACACAAACAGGTACAGGTTACGCCAACATTCTTGGCAACACCACTGGCATCACCGCCACGTCAAACAACAACGGCTCTGGCACGGCGCATAACAACATGCAGCCCTCCGCAGTCGTTACCAAGATCATCAAGACCTGATCATGATTTACCTAATCATTCCTCCCGTCGCACTGTGGCTAGGGTTCTATGTCTTCTTCCACATTTGGGCCGACCAGACAAAGCAGAACACGTTGACAGCGTTCAACCCTGTTCAGCTTGCAATCGGTTTTTGCTTTGTCCTGATAGACGGATTCGTGGACATCTTCTACGGCACGCTTCTATTTGTTCAGTGGCCTTCATTCCAGCGCCTGATGCTCTCCACCCGCATGGACGACCTGATCCGCAACGGTACAGGTTGGCGCCGGTGGTTGGCTATTCAGATTGTCGGACGCCTGCTGGAGCCTTACGACCTCACCGGACAACACACAACCTATGGAGCATTCAAGTGACAGACGACAACACAAACGCGATGAACTTGAAGCTCATCATTGCTTGGATTGCCGCTATTTTTGGCAGCTTAACCCTTAATCAATTAGTCCTCGGGGCGACTTTGATATTCACAGTCTTGCAAATATTCATGATTCTGCGTCGACTGTGGAAGGGCTTGCCGTGACTTGGACGTTTAAACAAAGCACTGGCGAATTGTTCGACCCTGATGGGATTATTTCTGCCCACGGCTACGCAGGCGGAAACTGCGGAAAGAACCCGGAAGGCCGCAACAACCCGGATATGCAGAACGTTCAATGTGTCGGGCCGCTGCCTCAAGGTTTGTACACGCTAAACCCTCCCGTTGAGGGTACGCACTTAGGACCGTTCGCCATTCCTTTGATTCCTGACCCTGCCAATGAAATGTTTGGACGGGGACGGTTTTACATCCACGGCGACACTACACCCAGCGGCAACGCTTCTGAAGGTTGCGTAATCCTTCCCAGAGCGATCCGTGGGGCCATGTCTGCTTCTGGTGACACGTTGACGGTGGTGGAATGAACTGGCGCGACCTTATTGTTGACCACATCACTGGGCGCGTGCGAGAAGCCAAGATTTGGTCAAACATTTGCAAGCTGGCAATGACGGCCATGTTTATATGGCAAAACTTGCATGGCAGCGCATCTGAATGGCTATGGACGGTCTACGGCGCATCGTTATTGGGCCATGAAACATACACCCGAATGCTTAACCAGAAAGAACGCAATGCCAACACTAGCTCTCCTGAATCCTCGCGTGTGGCTTGAAATAGCCATTGTCGCAATCGTTGGCTATGTCCTTTGGTTTGCTTACCACTGGGCATACAACAACGGGGCCAACTCAGTGCAAGTCAAGTTTGACGCCTACAAAGCACAACAACTCGCGCAAATGGTTCAGGCTGAACAGGATGCAAGAGCGAAAGAGCAAGCCTTCAACACTTCACTGGAGAACCTAACCAATGCGTACATCACTCAAAAGAATGCCCTTGCTGCTGCTCACGCTACTAATGGCAAGTTGCTCGACGGTTTCAACGCCGCCCTTAGTAGTCCCATCGGCAAAGATTCCCCCGCCGCCGGTGGAACTCATGCAGGAACCGGACCGGAGCAAGAGCTACTCGGAAATTGTGCAGCAGCTCTTGTCCGACTGGCAGAAGAAGCTGACGGACTGGAAGCGCGGCTCGTAGGCCTTCAGTCTTACATCAAAGACGTGGTGCAGAAATGACCACTATCCTAGCTGACCTCAAGCTAGGAGTAATGATTGCTGATTCCTCTGTCACTGATGACGATAGGGTTTGGGTTGGCAAAAAGGTTCATCGATACAAAGGCATTCTTTACGGGTTTGCCGGAGATGTCGCAGAGGCCGAGCAGTTCATGGCATGGGTCCGCGGTGGGCCCAGTCCCAAATTCACGCATTCGGACTGTTTGAAATTGTCCGAAGGCGGTCTGTATCACTACAACCGATCAACCAATCCTCACAAAATCGATAAGGGAATTGAAGCCATTGGCTCCGGTGGCAAAGCTGCAATGTGCGCTTATGAAGCACTTGCATGGACTGATCCCGTTCAAGCAGTAAAGATCGTCTGCCGACATGACGCAGGCTCCCGCGCACCAGTGCGTGTCTACCGATTGAAATCATGAATGATCCAATTTTGTGGCAATTTGCCACCGTCAGACAGATTGAGATTCTTGAAGCCATTGATCGTGAAGGATCCCAAGGCAAAGCAGCCAAAGTTTTGGGGATAACCAAACGGACGTTGGAAAAATCACTGCAAAAGCTAAAAGCCAAAGCAGCGCAGCAGCTGGCAAGCGAACACGACTACGCCAACAAACCGGTCCCGCAAGGCTACAACATTCGAGGCGTCAGCCAGTACATTGACCCGGAAGGAAAACTCAAGGGTCAATGGATCAAAACCGGCATCGATGATCAGCAGCGAATGGAATTGCTCAAAGAGTTCGTAGAAACTCTGTGCAGCGATATTCCCAAATTGGGACTAATCAAACCCCCAAAGGGTACGACTGCAGATCTGCTGAACGTCATTCCCCTTGGCGATCCGCATTTTGGTTTGTATAGCTGGGCGCAGGAATCCGGAGACGACTTTGACACGGACATTGCCCGCAATCTCACGCTCGGCGCAGTTGATCGGCTGCTGGCCTCCGCGCCCAATGCCAAAACTTGTGTCGTTCTTCCTTTGGGTGATATTTTCCACGCCAACGACCAATCCAACGCAACTCCTGCCCATCGTCACCAGCTAGATGTCGACACCAGGTATCAGCGGGTCATGATGATCGGGGTTTTAACTTTCCGGCATGTCATCATCAAAGCACTGGAAAAACACCAAAATGTGGTCGTGCGCTTCGTCAAGGGAAACCACGATCCGGAAGCTTCATTTGGCCTGGCACTGGCCACAGCAAGTTTCTTCCACGACAACCCGCGAGTGACCGTTGACCTCTCTCCTTCAGATTTTTGGTATTACCGCCATGGCAAAACCCTAATCGGTGCCACGCATGGCGACAAAGTAAAGCACGAACAATTGCTCGGGGTCATGGCGGCGGATCGGGCAGAGGACTGGGGCCAGACCAAACACAGGTACTGGTTGACCGGCCACGTACATTCGCAACAGGTGCGCGAATATCCGGGCGTGGTGTGCGAGTCATTCAGGACGCTGGCGGCAAAAGATGCCTACGCTTCTGGACACGGCTACAGAGCTGGGCGAGACATGCGCTGCATCACCTATCACCATGACCACGGAGAGATCGAGCGGCACCGTTGCGATGTGGGAATGATTGGGTAAATTTTTTTACCTATGCAAATCTCGTGCCTGAAGCTGGGTATAGCGCATCAATTGCTTGGGATCTTTGTGCCCGGTGATCAACATCATTTCGGGAATGCTGTATTTTTTGGATTCCACCAAGCGGCTGATGGCCTCATGCCTTAAGTCGTACAAATCCAAATTCTCAATTTTTAGCGCCCGACACGCGCGCGGAAACAGGCTGGACCAGCTCTTACCGTTTACCGGAAATATGAACTCGCTGTCGCGGTTCTGCCGTTGGATGATCTCCATGCACCGGCCCAGCAACGGAACGGTCTGATTGTTTCCAATCTTTTTGCGCGGGTCTTTGCGGTCATTGATCACGATGGTTTTATCTGCCTCGTTCAGGTTGGCCCAGCGCAGCCTGGTGATCTCGCTCGGTGGCCGAAAGCAACTGTCCAGGATAAAGTCGATCAGGTCGGGCGTCAAAGTCTTGGAGTGCTGTCCGAACCAGGCGCGCAGCCGGTCAATCTCGTCAGCGGTGGGCCTGCGGTCCCGCTCGTTGGACCGGTTGACCATGCCCATGTACTTCAAGATCTCCCGCGCATCTTCCACAACGCTGGGCGACACATTGACCTGCCAAAGCGCCCGGGCGACCTTTAGCACACCCTTCAAATACGTCAGATCGATGGCGGCGGTCACGTCTTTGACTTTGCGCTCGTCCTTGATGTACTTGACGATCCGCTCGGGCGTGAGCTGGGCGACCGTTACCTTGTCCAAGTAAAGTTTTATCAGCTCCAGCACGCTGGCTTTGTTCTTGCCGAATGGCTTGGCCTCGCCAATCTCTATCTTGTACTGGTCGATCAGACTACCGATCGTCCTGGCGCTGGGCGCGGACACGCCGGATCGGCCCACATCAATTTCACCCTCAACCTTGCGCGCCCACTTCTCTGCGAGAATCTTGGACTTGAACGTCATGGTTTGCGCAGGCGCACCTTTTCTGCGAACCTGAGCTCTCCATTTGTCCCCGACTTGAATAATTGAAGCCATGCTCGTAGCACTCCTGTAGCAATCGCGGAGTGTACGCCCATGTAAACCACTGGTTAAAAATGCAGGTTAGTGATAAAGCACCCGCTAAAACAGGGCGTTATAGCTATCCCAAGGTAGCTTGCGCGCCCATGATGGATTGGACAAAGTGGCGAGGATTCATGCGCCTTGCAGGGCAGTCTGTAGCAAATTCGTAGCAGCGGCCCGCTGCGCATCGATATAGGCGGCAACATCGGCAACGTGGGCGCTCCACTTGCTACCGAGCTTAAACATGGGGACCGGGCACTCTTGGGCGTAGATCTTGTTTTCCAACGTTCTGGCGCCGACGCCCAGCAGCTCAGCCACCTGTTCAAGCGACATGATTGGCTTGTCGTAGGTCATCAATAAAGCAAGTTCAGTCTTCATTTCGTTGCCTCCAGTGCTTCAACCATTACCAGTGCTTTCATGCGCGACTCTGGGTACAAACGTTTCCCGCTTGCGTCCACGGTCAGTGCTTTGACGCATTCTTTTGTTGCTTCACGCAACGCATCGCGCTCGGCTGTGAGTGCGGCAACTTTCTTATTTAGCTGCAACACATCTTCAAGTGATGCTGATTTGTACTCGTCTTTGCATCCTTCAAAATAACCAAGTGCAGCAACGCCACAAGCAGCAAGTCGCAGTCTTTCTGTCTCCAGTTCCGCATCCTTCCGCGCCACTGCTGTTGCCACTGCTTGCTGACATTGGTCGAGGGTGACGAGTGGTATTGAATACGCACAATTCTTTTTTTCTTTTACATACAGTTCAATGTCATCTGTTTTGTACGCCACTGGCTCTGGCATCTCCACACCCGCAAGCTCGGCAAGGTGCGCGGCTTTGATGGCGGTGGCGAAAGCTTTAAGCTTTTCAGGGCTGAACGTCAGATATGGCTGGTCAGGGTAATGACGGTTTGTGTAGGCAGATGCCCCCGCTTCACGCGCAATGTCGATAATGTTCATGTATTGCCTCCGCAAGTAATCGTAAATGGTGGGACGTAAGGGTCTGGCAAAACTCTTGGCAACGGCACAACAGTCTTCCATTGAGCGTTACTTGCTTCAAGCATTGCCACGCGCTCACGCAATTCCTTTACTTCCTTGCGGAGTTGTTCAAGTTCGGTCATTCTTTCGCTCCTATGTTGACGATGCCGCACTCACGCGCTATGTCTGTGATGTTCATACTGTTTCCAAAATTGAATCGTTTGTTTTCCAAACGGAGTTGTAGTCAGCCCAAGGTGTATGCCGATAGATTCCTGTCACAACCCAACGCTGAAACGCCACCAATTCTTTATTTGAACGTTCATAGACCATTGGATAAGGCTTAATTCCGCGCTCGACCATGCGGTTAAACCTGTGCCAGATGCGCTCCCATGTTTCGTTTTTGTCGTACCCGATTAACATATAAGTCATCAGGTTTTGTGGCTTGATTCCTGCGCGTTCTAGCGTGTCAACGCCCTTGAAGAACACACCCTCGTCTTTCAGGTTGTCCCAAGCGGTATACAAACGCTTTTCCGCAAATGAACTGCTGCGATAGTCAATGCTTGCCAATGCTTCTGCGGATTCTTGGTCGATCAGTCGGGTGTTAATTCCCTGAGACAAACAAACTTTAAATTTGCCCTCACGAATTTCAGTAATGCGATTGCGCCAATCAGGGTTACCAAAGAAATCGTTGTCCAACAGGTGCAATTTGCGGGGATGCGGTTCCCCACGGTAAATACTCCAGATCGACCCTGCGCTCCGGTTCTTTCCCTCTTTGTTTGGAACTACGCAAAACTTGCATTTCAGGCGGCAACCACGTTGAGTAAATCCAATGGAGTAGTCAACCTCTGGATAAATGGAGTAGTCGTAGTGTTCGTAGTCCCCGATCAGTTCCTCGACTGTTCTGGACTCTGTGGTTCCTGTGCCACCAACGATTGCATTCGGAAACTGCCGTATAAACCGCATCAAGCGAATTTGCGAAAACTTAAAAATTGCAGAGCCGTAAACAATATCCCACTCAGGTTCGAATAAGTCGCGTTCCACACTGCGGTACAGATGCACTTCATCACCTTTGGCAATGTGGTAGTGCGCTAACTTCATCAATGCGAGATTGGGCAATGCGCCATCAAGCTGCGTCAATCTAATCTTCATACATCTGCACCAAAATCAAATATGACTTCAATGCCCTAGCGCGCAGCATCATCAATTTGGCGGCTTCCTTGCGACCAAATCGACGATGGTTCCGTGCGGTGGCTACATAATCAGAAATCCAATGTTTCATGCTTCGCTCCTATGTTGACGATACTTTTAGCAAAAGGCTCTAGCGGAAGCTCTGGATTTTTTATCAAGTGTTCAATATCCGCAGGGCACTTAATCATTTCCAGCCTATTCCAAATGCGTGTTGCAATCCATGCGGTAGGTTCCCGCTTTGCTTCTGCGGGTGGGGTGGTGTAAAGCGGCACATCATCGTTTAGGCATCTGTCTTGCGTCACTGGCAACAATTTGAATTTGAAAGGCCAAGACATACGCCCATTTTCTTTGCGTTCCTTGGTTGGCGTTTCTTTGTCGTAAGCCCATTTACGCATCCACGCCACAGGCTCACTCACTGCGCTCTTGCGTCCTGCTTCGTAGCCACGCTGATAAATCGTTTGTTCCTCGGCTGCAATTTCAGCTTCAACATCGTGTTCAATTGGCGTGACGCTTGCAATAAATTCAGCATATTTCTTAATGCGCTCTTTAAGCTCTTGCTCTGCACGATGACGTTCTTGCTTTGCGCCAGCTTCAAAGGCATACAGCATCGCAGTAAAAATCTTGTCGGTGGTAATCGGCGGCGCTTTGTCCTGCGGAATGTTGTTAGCAGCGTTGTACCACTCGGTTAGCTGCTCTTTAGTAATAGTCATGTCAGTTCCTTCATCTTTCTAAATTCAGCAGCAAGACCATGTGGATGTGTAGCGTCAAACAATTCGCATAATTCTGCACACTGCTCTAAAGCCTCACGCCTGACTGCGAGTAGCTGGCCAAGGGTGTAGTAATCCTTTTCTTGAAGGACGGTTGTAACTGCTGGTTCAGGTGGTTGCCAAGTCATAGCTCAATCCTTTCAAGAATGTCTTGCAACTGGTGAAGCGATGCGCGAACCATTCGATCAGCTTGTGCAATAGCATTGACCATTGGCACGTCGATCATTGCGGAAGCAGTTTCCTTGCTTACCTCTGTCGTCTCAGGCCTGCTAATCGGCTTTAATCGGTTGTTCAAAGCATTGACAAGCTCACCCAGCGCATACAAATCTTTTTCCAGATTGCTAAACGCTTGAGGTATGGCGCGGTGCGGTGCTTTGGGGTCATCCAAGCCAATCGTCGAACCTAGCCCTCTGCCTGTGGTTAAGTTATCCGCAGACTGATTGCGTTGCATCTCTGCTTGCCTTTTACTAATAAATTCATTTGCGTAGTTCATAGCGTTGTCAGACTTTCAATGAAATGCACTAGAAACCACAGCCACGCTGCGATTGCTCCAATAGCTATGAGCCAGGCGGCTATTTCTAAGATGGTTGCTTTCATGCTGCCGCCTTCATCACATGCCCCTTGCGGATCCGCTTTGCCATCTCAGCTACGGCATCCATCATCTTGCGGGGCGTTGAAAGTTGAAGAATCTGCTCGTACAGGTCCAGTGCATCGGCCATTGAGATCAGGTCCGGCCCGGTAAATCCGTAGCGCTTGTGCTTTGCTTTGATAGCGTCACAACTTGCCAGCGCCTGGACACCGCGCAGCATGGTTTCTTCTGCCGCTGGGTCGATTTGCTCGGCGCGGATCATTCCAACATTGACCGCTGCAGCCACCTTGTCAAAGTCGTTGTCCGTGCCGGTGCCGACCTTGAGTTTTTCAAAAGCCAGCCTAATCTCGACCATGATGCGATGCACGTTCTCGATGGGTTGGTCCTGGTTGGCCGCGATGGTGTCGGCCAGGGTGTTGACGTTTTTGCGGAAATGGCTGGTCATTGCTTGCGCGCCTCCAGCAAGGTAGAACTCACTGCAT
>Ga0007810_1000498_pt1 | contig 11683 bp, 8 predicted proteins | sample CryBogCBE15Jun09_FD_71193 | JGI IMG/M metagenome (GOLD analysis project Ga0007810, IMG submission 71193) | Freshwater microbial communities from Crystal Bog, Wisconsin, USA - CBE15Jun09 | ecosystem: Environmental > Aquatic > Freshwater > Lake | place: Crystal Bog, Wisconsin, USA | collected...
AATACCTCGGTTCGTTTGCACCTGTATTTGGTAATCAATCAAAGCGTTCTTTACCTGAACATTGTGTACATGTGCAAAATCAATACACTGTTGAATTGAAAACGCATGTTTTTCCGGTGTTGGCTTTTGTTGGGCTTGTACCCTGTGGTTTAGGTAAGTGGCTATTAGCATCAATGCCACCGTGATCATCTTTTTTTTATACATACAATTTCTGTTTGTTTTGGTTTGCCTCACGGCTGTATTTTTCAATCATTTCCACCCCTTGCCGGGTTGCTATGCTGTATAGAAATAGCGTGCCAATTTCCCTGCCCACATCGCTGATCATGTATTTGCTATGTGGAAACATATCTTGGTTGAAACTTATAAATACCGATTCTATGCGGTATTTTGCCACAACATCTTTGTTTAATTCGGGCCTGTACAAACCTTCTTTTATCCCCCTTTCCAAGTTGTCTATTATTATATTGTACCAAAATTGGCCGGTGTGGTTTTTAAACTTTTTATGTGCTTTTATATGGTGTTTCTCCAAGTCGTACATTATCAGCGGGTTGGTAGCTTTTAGCATTTCTTCCATGCCATCCAAAGACAGCATAATTTCGTGTATCGCGTTTTCACTATTGCTGCAATACGTGTTGCATTTACATTCGTTTTGCACTATCTCCCTGTCAATTATACCTTCAACTATTTCATCTTTGTCGGTATAATACTGGTAGATTGTTTTTTTGGAGATACCTAACTGACCAGCAATTTCATCCATGGTAACTGACCGTATGCCGTACCTAAAAAACAAATCTGCCGCCTTTTGTAATATTCTTTCCTTCGGTTCCATAATTGCAATAAATCAGGCGCAAAACTATGGAAACTATTTTCGTTATTTAAGTTTCCAGCGTTAAAAAGGCTGTTATTTGTGATGAGCGGTATGGCGCAAATTTGCAAGTATATTGTAACTGGTTAAAGATTAATATGTTACGAATGTTTATACACAGTTAGCAATTTAATTGGTTACTTTACACCTTAAATTAAACCGGAAAGCCATGACTAACTTAAGACGCCGGTTGCTTGTGAGGCTACGCATAAAAAAACTATTGCAGGTTTTTTTCCAAGGGCTGGTTGTATTGGTGCCAGCGGGCATTAGTATTTACTCCATCCTTTGGCTGTTTGACAAAGTTGACGGCCTATTACCCGCCACCATCCATTATTTCTTCCCTAATTTTTTAAATACCCAAACGGGCGAGCTTCGGCACATACCCGGCTTAGGGTTTGTGGTGGTGGTAGTGTTTGTATTACTGGTGGGCAGCATCTCCTCTACATTTATCGTAACCAAAATAATTGACTTTTTTGGCGCGGTGCTGGAACGTACCCCGGGTGTTAAATTTATCTATACCTCGGTAAAAGATTTTTTGGAGGCGTTTGCCGGCAACAAAAAAAAGTTTACCAAACCCGTGTTGGTAAATGTTGACGGCCCCGATGTATGGCGCATTGGGTTTATAACCCAAGACGATGCGGCTAATTTTAACCTGATTGACCATGCGGTGGTGTACATACCCCTGTCTTATGCCATCACCGGCATCATTTACTTTGTACCCAAGAAAAATATAAAACCGCTTGACAATATACCAGCGGCAGATGCCATGAAGTTTGCCATTTCCGGCGGCGTTAGCGATGTTGAGTAAGTTCAAGTCATAGGTCAATGGCGGTAATTAAGCTCTAAAACCGTACCCCAAATAGCCAGTTGTTTGTTTTAATTTTCGTGCAACCAACGTCCGATCACGGTTGAGCGAATGACTAATTGACCCGTTTACCATTGCCGTTAGGGCCAAAATGCGTTATTTTGCGCACTTAAACCGTCATAATGCAGAAGCATAATTTTAATTCAGGCCCTTCGGTGTTACCGCAGGAGGTGTTAACACAGTCAGCAGAAGCCATTATAAATTTCAATAATGTAGGATTATCGATACTAGAAATTGGCCACCGCACATCATGGTTTGTAGATGTTATTGAAGAAGCCAAACTGTTGGTTAAGGAATTTATGCAGCTGCAAGATGGTTACGAAGTACTGTTTTTACAGGGTGGTGCCACCACACAGTTTATGCAAGTACCCCTTAACCTACTGGGTGACGCTGAAACTGCGGCCTACTGCGACAACGGCATTTGGGGCAGCAAAGCTATTAAAGAAGCCAAGCTTTATGGCCATGTAAACGTAGTTGCTTCTTCAAAAGACAAAAACCACTCCTACATCCCTAAGGCGTTTACCGTACCTACTGAGTCAAAATACCTGCATTACACCACCAATAATACGGTGGAAGGCACAGAATGGCACACCATACCAGAAACAACCGTTCCCCTGGTGGCTGATATGAGCAGTGATATTTTTAGCCGGCCCATGGATTTTAACAGGTTTAGCCTTATTTACGCCGGGGCCCAAAAAAATATGGGTGCCGCTGGGGTTACTTTGGTGGTGGTTAAAAAAAGCCTTTTAGGCACTGTACCCCGTAAAATTTCATCTATTCTTGATTACCAAAGCCATATAGAAGCTAATTCTTTACTAAATACACCGCCGGTATTTGCTATTTATGTAGCCCTGCTTACATTGCGTTGGATTAAAAAAGAAGGTGGGCTAGTGGAGATGGAAAAAAGGGCTAAAATTAGGGCTGACCTTTTTTATAATACGCTTGATGCCTTGCCATTGTTTACCCCTTTGGTAGCTAAGGAAGACAGAAGCCTAATGAACGCCACTTTTACCATTAAAGACGAAACACTAGAAGCTGCGTTTTTAGAAGAGTGCAAGGCCAATGGCATGGTAGGCATTAAAGGGCATAGAAGCGTAGGCGGCCTGAGGGTATCTATGTACAACGCCATGCCACTAAGCAGTGTTGAGGCCTTGTGCAGCCTTATGGAACAGTTTGCAAAAAAGCACGGCTAAACAACCAGTATTAAAACCAGATTATTTATTTCAATCAATACAATATATTAATGAGCAACATACGACCCTTTAAAGCATTGAGGCCCCATGCACAACTTGCCAAACAAGTAGCTAGCAAACCTTATGACGTGTTGAATAGTGCGGAGGCAAAAATAGAAGCCCAAGGCAACCCATCATCGTTTTTACACATTACAAAAAGTGAGATTGATTTGCCCGATACAACCGATGTTCATTCGGAAGAGGTGTATGAAAAAGCAAAGCAAAACTTAGAAGCCTTTATTAAGCGTGATGTGTTGTTTAGAGACGACCGGGAATGCTACTACATATACCGCCTTATCATGAATGGGCGCAGCCAAACAGGTTTGGTGTGTGTAAGCAGCATTGACGATTACGAAAACAACATTATAAAAAAGCACGAATTTACCAGGCCTGAAAAGGAGAAAGACCGCATTGACCACATGAAAACCATTGGCGCGCAAACCGGTAATGTGTTTTTAGCCTACCGCAACGTGCAGGTTATTGATAAGCTTATTGAAAACTGGATGAAGAAAGGCCCTGTGTATGATTTTACCGCCGACGATGGTATAAGCCACACCGTTTGGATAGTAAGCGACAGCGACGTGGTTAAAACAATAACTGGCTTTTTTGAAAAAGACGTACCCTGCACCTATATTGCCGATGGCCACCACCGGGCAGCCTCTGCAGCAAAGGTTAGGCAAGCCTTGGGTGCTGAAAAAACCGAACAGGCAGATTATTTTCTCACCACACTCTTTCCGGCTAGCCAATTATATATTATGGACTACAACCGTTTGGTAAAAAACCTAAACGGGTATTCAACGGAGGATTTTATAAGCAAACTGCGGGAAGATTTTGCCATAGAAGAAGCAACTGAGGCCGTTAAACCATCACAGCTGCATGATTTTGGGCTTTTTATACAAAAAAGATGGTATAAACTTACCGCAAAAGAGGGTACATATTCAGCCAACGACCCCATTGGTGTGCTGGATGTAACCATTTTGCAAGACAATATTCTTGGCAAGCTGCTAAATATTCTTGACCCGCGTACCGACAAAAATATTGATTTTGTTGGGGGCATTAGAGGCTTGGGCGAATTGGAAAAAAGGGTTAACAGCGGAGAAATGGCTGCCGCCTTTAGCCTGTACCCGGTTAGCATTGAACAACTTTTTGCCATTGCAGACAGCGGTAACGTTATGCCCCCAAAAAGTACTTGGTTTGAACCCAAACTAAGGGATGGATTACTTACCCACTTGATACATGAATAAACGCTGTATGACTAAAATAATAGCTTTGTTGGCTTTTGCGGTAATGCTTTTGCAAACTACGTCGGCACAGGCTATTGATTCACTGCAGGCATTGGCACGCAGCCAAATGCAAGCCGGTGATTTTGAAACAGCATGCAAAACCCTAGACAGTGGTTTAAAGAGCCAACCTAACAACTTAGCTTTATTAAAAGACCAACTTTTTGCAAATATCTTAAAACGGGACTTTGTTACATCACTCCAATTAGGCAAAAAGTTAACCGAAAGACCGGATGCCGATGTTCAGTGTTACCAATTGTTGGGTTCAACCTACAAAGAGTTGGCAGAATACAAAGAGGGTGACAAAATGTACAGGGAAGCTGTTAAAAAATTTCCGACCAGCGGGGAATTGTTTAGTGAGTATGGCGACTTGCTTTCCCAAAATAACGACGCTAGCGGTGCCATCAGCGCATGGGAGAAAGGCATACAAGCAGATGTAAATAACAATGGAAATTATTATTATGCCTGCAAATATTATGTAAATAAAGATAACCTTTTAAAAGGCTTGTTGTACGGCGAGGTATTTGTAAATATTGAAAGCTATACACCGAGGACAGAGGAGATTAAGAAGGTTTTGCTACAGGGATATAAAAAATTACTGACAGGAAATGCACTTAAAAAAAACGTATCGGTAGGCAAAGGGTTTACGGGTACCGTTGCGGGCATACTGCTTAAAAATATTACGGATAAGATTGACAGTGTATCAGTAGAGTATTTGACAGCGCTGCGGTGGCGGTTTATTTTAGACTGGGTAACTACTGGCAATGCAAAACAATTCCCCTACCGTTTATTCGACCTGCATAAACAATTGGTTGACTATAAAATATTTGATGCTTATAACCAATGGCTTTTTGGCAATGCAGATGATACCGACAAGTACCAAGAATGGCAGACAACCCATGCCGACCAACTAGCACAGTGGATGCAGATGCTACACAGCATTGTATTTAAAATTCCCACTGTTCAATATTACGCGGACTAATGTAAGATAAAATAAAAGGCTGCCCGTAAAGTACTGGTAGCCTTTTACAATGTCGATAGTTTTACACACAATCTTTGTATAAAGTTATCTGCTATATAAATATACAACAAGGGCTATAGATGGTTGGGGTTTCAAGATAATCTCCAACGCTTATTACTAATAAATAGCAAGTCCGTGCGTTCTGCCGCTGCTTTTTCATATTCCCCCCTATTTGCTATTACTTTAAAAATCACCTATACCCAACAACGTTCCAGTATTTACAAGTTACAACGCCAGCCCTTTTACTAAGGTTTAGAAATTTCCATTGTATATCATTTAAAAAGTTAAGTACCGTACCGTGGTATACCGCAATGTGGTTGCAAACAAAAACGCCTCACAAATATTGTGAGGCGTTTTTATAATGCGCTAAAACCTCAAAGGTTAAAAGAATTTTGACCTGTAATCTTTTATCTCAGCCGCTTTTTGTAGGGGGCTAACACCACCTTGCCTTGGCTGCTGCTGTTGCATTACTTGCGTTTTTAATGCATATTCCAACCCTTTGCGCTGTCCTTCTAAATTTGTGTCGGTAGAAGCAACACCGGCAATGCTATTACCTTTTATTACAAAAACACCGCCCAAACCAGCAATAGGCTGGCTAACCTTGGCCTGTAGTTGTTTATTAAATGCCGCGCCAATTACGGCAGGTTCAGACGTAACAACCGAACCAAATTTACCTTTTGCCTGAAAATAAAGGCTGTCGGCATGTTGCACTTGTTGGCTGCTGCTTTGCGCAATCGCTTCCAATGTAGCACCCTTAATTTTAGTTTCTATAATTGTTTTGGCCTTTTTCTCGTTCCTAATTTTCCCTTCAACCAATGGCCTAGCTGTTTCTACGCTCATTAAACCCGGCTTGTTAATGGCAGTAAGTATTGCAACAATATACTTATCTCCAAATTTATAGGGTTGGTCAGAAATAGACCCTATCGATGCTTGGTATACCCATTTAATAAAAGGGCGGCCCTTGCCCAATGAACCTTGGTACCCCGGGTTGCCAATAGCAAAAGCATTTTCTTGTATACCTGGTACCACCAACGGCTGCTTGCCGAGTTTTGCAGCATTATCGTAAAACAACTTCGTGCTGTTAGAACCTGTTACAGAAGATGCAAATTTAGAAGCTTCCTCCCTTACTGAGTCGTCGGTGGCTTGTGTTTCTACAATAGGTTTTGCCAAATAAGCAAACTTGTACGCTGTTTGCGAACCTTTTTGGTCAAGCACCTGCATGTAGTGAAATCCAAACTCCGAGTGTATTTTTTTAAACTCCCCTTTTTTACCATCAAATGAAAAATCATTAAACGTCTCAGCCATTTGCGCGTTAGCAGCAAAAAAATCGTACACACCACCTTTTGTTTTTGAGCCTGGATCGTCAGAATACTTCAAGCACACGGAATCCCAGTTTTTGCCAGCTTTAATTTCCGCGATGGCGCTGTCTAATCTTTTACTGGCAGTGCTGTCGTCTGCTATTCTTTGTAGCTGGCCAGTATTTTGGTCGGGTTGGTGGGTCGCCACGAGTATGTGACGCACCTTAGCAGAGTCTGGCCATTGTTTTTCGCCAACTAAGCGGGCTACTACAAAGCTATTACCATCAACGTAGGGCCCCAAAAGCTGGCCAGGTTGCATCTTAAACAAAGTATCCTTATTAGGCTGTTGTATATTGGCTTTACCAATATAGCCATCATAATACCTCAATTTCGACTCCTTGGCTTGCAAAAAGGCTTTTAAATCATTTGTGGTTCTAAATTCCTCTTTCGATGATTCCAAATCGGCAATAACTGCCGCAGAGTCTGCATGGCTGGGTGAGGCGTCGAAAGGTACATACGCAACTTGTCTTGTCTCCTCTCTCTGCTCAAACTCTTTACTATGGCGCTTAATATAGTCTGCCACATCGTCGTCACTAACCTTTACCAAAGAATCTGCAATGGTTTGGTATGGCACTTGTACAAAAGCAATGTTAGCAATGGCACTATTATCGGCACTATTTTTTTGAGCAAGCCATTTTGGTGCGTATACGGCGCCGGTAACAAGGCTTTGGTATTTTTTGGCCAATTCTTGGTCTTCTGTGGTTTTCACAATACTATAATAAGCCATTTGTGCTTGTGCAGCACTTGGATTCTTTTTAATAAGCGCGTTAACCTGTGTTAAATAGCTTTTCGCCATTTCTGGGTTATAAGTACCTGTTTGGCGGTCGCCAAATTGGTTGCGTATGTTTTCGGGCGGGTTATTACTGCCTACGGCATCACCAAATTCTTTGCCGCTGTATACTAAACCCAGTTTATCCACTTCCTGTTTGTTAAGTGTTCGGCTAACAGACTGTGTCCACACAAACTCATTCAACTGGTCTTGGTCAATCTGTTGTTGCGAATTTACTTCCTTTATCAGGTTCGCTTCATTTTCAAAATCGGTGTACTCAATCGTTTCACCGTTTACTTTAGCAATCGTGGTAGCCCTAGAAGAATTACCGCTTTTAAAAAACGCATCCTGGATAACAAAAATAAATAGGGCGGCAGCAATTGTGCCAAAAACCCATTTTTGCTTTTCCTGAATCCTTTGGATAACAGACATAATATATAAGTTTAAAAAGAGGATGGCAAAAATAGGGGAATATAACTATTGAACAAATGTGGATAACATTTAAAATCGTGCGCTAGCTAATATTTTCAAGATTTTTTAATCCAATCCGCCAATATTACAAATTGTTTATGCCAAGTGTTATGAAACGCCCCGTGAAACATATATACACAGCAGGCTGTTAATAATTACTTAACACAGTGGATAAAGCAGGTTTTTAACCATTGGCAACCTTAGAAAAAATAGAATAAATATAGGTTATGTACCCAGCGGCCGGAATTTTTACCAACTGCGCACAAATTCCTGCCGTGCTATTAACAGTGCATATCGTGTTAATTACCTATTGGGCATAACATGGTCTTTTGTAATTAACCGATGTTAAGAAAATAGCTAAATCAGCGTAAATACTAAATTATAGCAGGTGGATTATTTGTTAATACGTGTGGATAGCGTAGAGGTAATTAACTTTGCATTGTGTGGATAACAAACTTATCCCGATATCCACACCCGTAATAGTAATAGGGTTTTATATAAATAATATATTATTATAGAATACTACAAGAGTTATGAACATTAATAATGCTACAGAAAAAATTTTTGACAAGGGATACCTTGATATAGAAATTGATGCGTCGTTGGATTTGTTTGTAGAAATTGAGCGTTTGAAAAAGGAAAAGAATGCCGTTGTGTTGGCGCATTATTACCAAGAACCTGATATACAAGATGTTGCAGATTATTTGGGTGATAGTTTGGCGCTTGCCCAACATGCAGCAAAAACAAACGCAGATATGATTGTTTTTGCGGGCGTTCATTTTATGGGGGAAACCGCGAAAATATTAAATCCTACCAAAAAGGTAGTATTGCCTGATCTGAAGGCTGGGTGCAGTTTAGCCGATAGCGCACCTGCTGGTGCCTTTAAGGCATTTAAGGATGCTAGGCCCGGCCATATAGTTATATCATACATCAACTGTTCTGCGGAAATTAAGGCGATGAGTGATATTATTTGTACCAGTAGTAATGCGTTGAAGATAATTGAGAACGTACCCGAAAGCCAACCGATAATATTTGCACCAGATAAAAATTTAGGGGCATACTTAAACAAGCAAACGGGGCGCAACATGGTGTTATGGGACGGTGCCTGTATGGTTCATGAGATATTTAGTTTGGAGAAGATAACGAGGCTTAAAATGCGTAACCCGCATGCTAAACTGATTGCGCACCCTGAATGTGAGGAAACGGTTTTGAAAATTGCAGATTTTATTGGGAGTACTACCCAATTGTTGAAATATGCGATACAAGACGATTGCAATGAATTTGTAGTGGCTACTGAGGCAGGGATCTTGCACCAAATGCAAAAAAGCGCGCCAATGAAATTATTTATACCGGCTCCGCCAAACAATAACTGCGCATGTAACGATTGCCCATATATGAAGTTGAATACCTTGGAAAAGCTTTATTTATGCATGCAATATGAACTGCCGGAAATAGTTATGGATGAAAAACTGCGGGTAAGGGCCTTGGAACCAATGCAACGGATGCTAGACATAAGCAGGGCTGCAGGGCTAGTTGGTTGATTCTATTTTGTGCTTTAGAACATTTTTGTATATTATAAAAGACTGTTCTATGTAATATCCTAATTCTAAGTCGTTCATATATGTTAATAATTCATATGTAGGCCTACAGTAAATCATGAACGGTTCTAAAGACGGGGTTTTTAGCCCCGTTAGTTGTGTAACCAGCCTTTTGGTAAAACGGTGGTCAATATATTTGTCCTGTTCGTCTTGTAGCAGCCTTCTCTGTAACGCCATCATACGCCTGTTTCGTTTAAAACGGAACATATTGATGAGTTCCTCCAAGTCAAGTCCTACTGTTACACTACCGGGTACATATGACGCAGGTGGTGTGGTGCTTAATCGGATACCAGGCTTTTTGAAGTTGAATACCTTGGCGTAGTCTTCCCTATTTTGCAACGAGTCATTACGGTAATTTCTGTTTTTTACTTTTACTGCGGGTAACCATGCTGCATCCACGTATAGTGCAATGTCAAAGTTTAAAGTATTGGTAATGGTGTCTGATGGATATTTCTGTGTGCTTTTAGATAAGTAGCTAAACCACACAGAATCTTTTGTGTTGTTCAGCTCAATGGAATATTTGCCCAATGAATCTGACAGGGTAAATTTTCCGCTGGTTGTACGTATCGTAACGGCGTCTAAGGGGTGTTTGGTAAAATAATCGTAAACGGTGCCATATATTTTAAATGATTGTGCCTGTGCCCATGTTGTTGTAATAACGAGTATTGCTATGAGTATTATTAATGCTTTTTTTTGCACTTGTTTACAGTTATTTATATATGCTGTAATATTACTTATTCATAAGTATTTAGAAGACAACGGTTTTTTTTTTATGGTTAATTTATGAAATTGTTTGTGTTACCGGCCCATGTACACCATCAGTATTTGTATGTCGCTTGGGTTAACTCCGCTAATCCTTCCTGCCTGTCCTATTGTTCGTGGTTTTATTTTTTTAAATTTTTGCAGGGCCTCATTACTCAAAGCGTTTATTTTATCATAATTAAAATTGGTGGGTATTTCTTGTTCATCTAGTGCCGATATTCGTTGCGCAATTTCCTGTTCTTTTTCAATGTAGCGCTCGTACTTCACTTGTATTTCGGCTTGCTGCAAAACTTCGGTGGAGTAGCTGTTGAGTTGGTTTTGTATTGCAGGTATGCCTCTTGTTAGTGATACAATATCTATATCTGGGCGGAGTAACAGTTTTGATAACTTTTGTTTTTCGGTGATCGCTGCGCTGTTGATGGTGGCTAAGTAGGCGTTTATGTCGTTTGGTTCGGCTGATATGGACGACAGTAAATTTTTTATTATTTGTACGCCCGCAGTTTTGGTTTGCAAATTTTCCATTCTTTGTTGGGAAGCCAGTCCTATCTTATGACTCATGGCCGTTAATCTCAGGTCAGCGTTGTCTTGGCGTAGTAAGGTCCTGTACTCTGCCCGGCTGGTGAACATTCTGTAGGGTTCGTCGGTTCCTTTGCTTATTAGGTCGTCAATTAACACGCCAATGTAGGCTTCGTTTCGTTTTAAAATAAATGCGTCATTGCCCGTTATTTTTTGATGGGCGTTAATTCCAGCCATTAATCCTTGGCATGCTGCTTCCTCGTAGCCGGTGGTACCGTTAACTTGGCCAGCGAAAAACAGGTTAGAAACGAGTTTTGTTTCAAGTGAATGGGTGAGTTGTGTTGGGGGGAAATAGTCATATTCTATGGCGTATCCTGGCCTAAACATGCGTACATTTTCAAAGCCTGGCACTTGTTTTAGTGCGTTGTATTGTACATCTTCTGGTAATGAGGTTGAAAAGCCATTGACATATATTTCCACTGTTGTAAATCCTTCTGGTTCTATAAAAAGCTGGTGTCGGTTTCTGTCTGCAAACCTGTTTATCTTATCTTCTATGCTTGGACAATATCTTGGCCCTACGCCCTCTATCCTACCGGCGAACATTGGGCTGCGGCTAAAACCGGTTTTGAGTGTTTCGTGTACCTGGCTCGAGGTATAGGTGATAAAACAACTGCGTTGTTTAGAAGGGTCTAGTTTAGGGTTGTTGGTAAATGAGAATCCTGTTATGTCATCGTCGCCTTTCTGCTCGTCCATTTTGGTGTAATCCAGGCTTCGTCCGTCTACCCTTGGTGGGGTCCCGGTTTTTAGCCGGTCGCTTTCAAACCCGTACTCAGTTAATTGTTCTGTGATACCGGTTGCGGCTTTTTCTGCGGCTCTTCCTCCACCAAACTGTTTTTCGCCTATATGAATTATCCCATTCAAAAATGTTCCACTTGTTACCACTACT
>Ga0007810_1000499_pt1 | contig 11679 bp, 20 predicted proteins | sample CryBogCBE15Jun09_FD_71193 | JGI IMG/M metagenome (GOLD analysis project Ga0007810, IMG submission 71193) | Freshwater microbial communities from Crystal Bog, Wisconsin, USA - CBE15Jun09 | ecosystem: Environmental > Aquatic > Freshwater > Lake | place: Crystal Bog, Wisconsin, USA | collected...
CCATTAATGGATTGATTGCGACTGACATCCTCACGCGAGGGTTCGATGTTCCAGACGTTATGATTGGCATTTCGGCTCGACCTTTTAGCAAGTCTCTATCCTCACACGTTCAACAGATGGGACGTGCCATGCGCTCGTACCCAGACAAAGACTTCGCAGTATGGCTTGACCATTCGGGTAATTACATTCGCTTCATGGAAGATTGGGATGACGTGTATTCCAACGGCGTGAGCGATCTGTCTACCGAGGGCGAGAAGGCCAAGAGGGAACCGACTGAGAAGAAGAAAAAGGATTGTACTTGTCCTAAGTGCAAGGCGTTGATGCTTGGCCCCGTCTGTGCGTGTGGATACGTTAGATTGCCCACACAAACGGTTACAAGCGTTCCGGGTGAAATGGTTGAGCTTGGGCAGGGTAACGCGGCTAAAGACGCAAGTAGACAGTTCTACGCAGAGCTTATGACCTATGCCCGCCAAAGAGGATTCAAGATTGGTTGGGCAGCGCATAAGTACAAAGAGAAACACGGAATCTTCCCGCCGAAGTTCTGGAATGGCGATCCTCCCAGACAGGTATCGTTGAGCACGAGCGGTTGGATTCGGAGCAGAAACATTGCGTTTGCAAAATCAAAAGCGAGAGCAGCATGACATTTTTAGACTTCGCACAAAGCTGCGGATTGGTTGTTGAGTATGTGATTGAGGACAGATGGGTTCGGGTTCCAACGATTGATCATCCGCACAAGCAGAATGGCTCGTATAAATTTGTAGGGGATGCAGGATGGGTGCAGAACTTTGCCACGATGGAATCCCCTGTGTTGTGGAAGCCCAAGAACTTTGTACCGGATGATCGGTGGCTAACCCGTCGCTTGAAAAACGAAGCTGATCAGGCCGCGAATCAGGCTCTAGCCGCTAAGAAAGCTGCATCCATCATGGCGGCGGCAGAGAGAGCGCACCATCCATACTTGAACGCGAAAGGATTCCCAGAGGCGCGGGCGTATGTTTGGAAGGATATCTTGGTGCTACCTATGCGGATCGGTAGCCAGCTAGTCGGTTGCCAGATGATACAACCGGACGGAACCAAAAGGTTTCTGAAGGGGCAGAGGACGAAGGGCGCGAGTTTGCGGATAGATGCGAAGGGGCGCGAGATATTATGCGAGGGGTTTGCGACTGCCCTTAGTATTCGGCGGGCCATGAAGCACTTGGGCGAAAGATACTCAATCACGGTGGCTTTCAGCGCAGGGAACATGGTAGAGGTGGCAAAGGGCATAGGTAGCTTGCTAGTCGTAGCGGATCATGATGTGGCAGGGATCAACGCAGCCAAAAAGATTGGCGCGAGGTACTGGATCGGGGAAGAAGGGCAGGACTTCAACGACTGCGAGCAGTCACAAGGAACTGTCGCAGCCGCTGAAAGTTTGGCTCGTTTTTTATAGGTAGCTAACCAGTCGCTACTCATCTCTATCTTCTGGTTCGACCAATTCCATATCGACAATTCTAAGGTCAGGATCGGTTAGCTCAAAATCCATCTCTGATATGTCTGCGCCCGCTTGTTCGTATGCATCATCGATATCAAACGCGGTTATGTAAAACGTATCGGTATACGTCAGCGTCATTCTGCATTCATAGCGTGGCATGGCGTCATCCTTATGAAATTTGAGTTATGTTAATAACTTTGTAGGCGGGATATGCTTTCTCGGCTTGTAATTCTGCATGGTCGACATCCGTTGCTTTGCACTCAAAAGTAACAAGAAAACGATCTTCAATGAATTCTCGCAGGGTAACGATAAAAGCTGAATAGGTTTTCATTCTGCTGCCTCCCCATAGTACGAGCGTATTGCTTCAATTCCCAAGTAAGAAAGTATCGCTTCTTCTAAATTCATTTCATCCCAATCAAAAATGCCTCTGGCCTCATCCTCGTTTATGTAGTCCATTAGGTAGCTTGCCAGTCGCTGCGCGTTGATCTCGCTCATGCTGCCACCTCAACAATTAAATAACCGTCATGTTTAATTGTAAAAAATTCAATTCGGTGGTTTTTTGAATGGTGCCGCGAAACCTCCAAGTAAACCACTGTTTCGGTTTCCTGCCAGCCGTTTTCAATACTCTCAGCCCACGCATTTACGATTGAGTCGGTTGGGATAATGTTAGTGTACTCGTTAAGAATGTTATAAATTTGATCCAAACCTTCGGGCGTAATAATTAAAGTTTTCATTCTGTCTCCTCTTAGAATTGTTCAAACAAAATGGTTGTAGCAGTTTCGCCAACAACGGAAGTTCTATCTGACAACCAATCAAAAATTAGCTGATTGTCATCCTCGTCATCAGGATCAATAAACTCGGATCGATCTAAGTCGTAATCGTCAATAATCTCGTCACGCGTCATTTCAACGTACTCGCAGCATAGCCCGATCGGATCAAATTCTATTTCTTCCCCTAATTCATCTTCTAAATTTTCAAGATACTCAAACAAAATACCAAGCCCATCATAAGTAAAATTTGTTCTTCCCATTTTTGCGAAGGCATCTCTAAAGTCGTATACGTTGACTGTTTGTTTCATTTTATTTTCCTTGGTTGTGCGCTCTATTGCGCGGGTTATGACCGCATCCCTGCGGTTTCGGCTCTTAAAGCCCAAGCGGGTAGCTAACCCGTCGTCAGATAACCTTTTTTGTTACATTGATAAAAAAATCACTACCCATACATAAACTGCAATCAACGCAGCAAGCCCGCCCACGATCTGAACCCAAAGTGGGGGTGGTGGTGTAATGCCTAGCCGTTCATATCGGCTGATTGAATCTTTCATAATGTCTCCTTTTATCTTCTGCATTTTCTACACATACACTCAGCGGTATGACCTAGTAAGTAAATCATGCGGCCTCCTTCGCCATATCAGCTAAAAATTTATTAAGCGCGGTATCGGCCTCCGCAGTCGCGCGAAAGATCATGTCTCCCCAATAGTCGTTTAGGTTTAGAAAATCTTTTGAGTTTTCATACAAACAACCGCCTAGATAATCGGTTCCGAATTCGTGCCCGCCGATGAAAACCTGAACGCGGGCGCAAAACCACTCCCAAACTTCACGATCAATTTTGTCCACGATCTCAGCTATGTTATGACAAGTATCGTCAAACAATTCAGCGGGATGAATCTCCTCTGGTCGGATGCTAGTGACGATTTCATACTTCCCTAAGTGGTGACGATCTATTTCATTCCAGTTATCCATTTTTAATTCTCCCTTTATGCGCCCCGAAGGGCGCGGTTAATTATTGTTCAAATGCCATTTGTTCGATTAACAAGGGCGCGGTTTCCGCTTCCTCGATGCTATTCGATACCAAAGCGGCATTAGCTTTTGCGGTATTCGATGCATCGGTGCGAATAAGGGCGAAAACCTTCGATATTGTTGCGGATGATAGGACGATCTCTTGTTTTCCGGTTTCGCCTACCAGAGTGACAAGTCCAACAAAAACCTTGTTCTTTTCTTCATCGTTCCATTTGTTTGCTTGGCGAATTTCAAGGGATTTTACTTGCATGAATGTTGCTCCTTTTTTGGTTGTGCCCTATGTCGGGCGGGTAAGACCGCTAGTGAGCGGTTTCGGCGCGTCACGCCTCGTCAGTTACCCTTTGGGTTTGTACTTCTGTAAGCTCGCAGCGTACGCATTCCAGAATTGTTGTCTTTTCTCGGCGTCAGTCATTTTCTGGATTCCCATAAGCGGATTCGATTTCACGTCCTGAATGAGCGCATATAAGCGGTTCACCTTCCCAATGCACGAACGCTCCCATACATTGCCAACCGTCACGCTCGGCATGCTTGGTTGACCACAATATTTTCTTGTAATTTTCCTTTGCGCTCTGCCAGTCCAGAACCTCGCCGTCACTCATACACAGGGCAAGCGGGTAACCTCCTAAAATGGTGTACCCTTCATTGCGGATAAAATACTTAAGTGTGTTTATTGCTTTACTCATTTAAACTTCCTCCAAAAAAGCGCATACACAAGCGTGAACGGCGTTATATCGCACACAATCACCTGAATCCCATTCCTTGCGGAAACTGTAACCAGTTTGGCGTGAGACTTTATTGATTGCTCCGCGATAAGTATTGGCAAAGACGGTGAACCGTTTCGCCCAAGAGTAATTCGCTTCACCCCCGAAGGTGTCGGTTATCTCAATTTGGTAAGTATTCATTTATTCCCCCAATTCAGTTATAAGTGTAACGGTCGCGCCAAAGCGCTTAAGCTCTTGCAGAACAGAATCTTGAGGATCACGCGCTGCAAAGCGGTATCCGTCTGGCATAGTGACAAGGTGAACGCCCCCATATTCACAAAGGTTGAATCTTTCGCAAATTAAAGAATCCTTTGGGTTCATAGCTAAGATACTCATAGCGATTTAATCTCCTGCTGGACTTCGATCTGGTAACCAAGCCGCTTGATTGTGGCAATGGCCGCGCGGGTAAGTGTCTTTGTTCCGGCTAGGTCGGCTAGAAGTTTGGCTTGTTCGCATATAGGACGGATGACTTCGTTCCCATACTGATTTGCTATAGATACAGTTATGATCATGCTTTCCCCCCATCCAGAATCACTTGATACATATTCCAACCAAGCGTGACTACTGAATCGCCTGTGGTAAGTAAGTGCTCAATCATAGAACGATCAACCGAGTGCCAACCTACCCAGTCAGCGCGTTCGCGCATTACTTCGTGCCAACCCCTTAGTTCGGTTTTGGCGTGGTATGCAATCATTGGTGTATTCATTGTCTTGTCTCCTATAAACGTACTATTGGGCAACCCTGCACTTCCATTTTTGTTACATAGTACTTAACGCATAACAGGAGTGCTTCCCAAGTGAGTGCGCTAATAGAGGCGGTTTCACATACGATCTCTCCATCGTCATAAACTATCGCTACATGATGACCGTGCACTAAAAACTTACCTACGGGCCACGGCTTACGAGCTGGTGATGTCATTTTGTATTCTCCCTTTAGTTAAACATGAAAGTGCATGTGCGCTTTCCATGTGTTGCATCCTATCACAATTAATCCATGTGTCAATAGGTCAACGCAAAATATTTTATTACCTTACAAACAATGTCAGGATTGGTAAGGTTGCGAGATATAGAGCGAAGGATTAACATGCGCTAAATCCACAATTTATACCTGAGCATATATGAGCCATAAAATGACGAGAGCGCAGGCGCGGGAAGCACTTCAGCAAGTGCCTATTGATTATGTGATTACTGGTGACAATAGGCAGAGACTCACACCGAAACAAAGGGAATTTGCTCGCCAGATGGTGACAGCACCAACCAAGTCCGCAGCATACCGGAACGCATATAACACGAACGGAAAGCCTAAGAACGTTCATTCTGATGCAGCTAAGCTCTTGCGTGATCCCAGAATCGTCACAGAGATCGAGGCGTTGAGGTTGGCGAGTGAGGCAGAAAAACATCGAACCCCTGCTCAATTACGGGCTCTGGTAACGGGGCAGCTAGTCCAACACGCTCTAGATGATAGCGTTCCCCCTGCCACACGGATCCGCGCTCTGGAGTTATTAGGCAAGCTAACGGAAGTTGCTTCATTCACTGAGCGCAGGGAAACAGTCGTTCATCATGCTAGTGCCGATATCAGGGCTAGACTGATTGAGCAGCTCCGCTCGGTCAACGTAGTGGATCAGGATGACGGTTCAGACCTACTAGCCGAGCTTTCCGCAGACCGCGCCATTTTAGCGGAATCGCCTGCGCCGGACGCCCACCCATCCCCACCCCCCCAAATCGGGCCGGATTCTGCCGATGCAGCTAGGCATACTATTCCCAACACTCAATCACCCAATTTTGAGATAGCACCCGAAGAAATGGAAATCCTGCGCCCAGAAGACCCCCCCATGTCTGATGAGGAATGAAAGGGTAGGGGGGGTATATGTTTAAAACTGAGCAATTCATATATATGAATCTATCTTGCTCAAGTGGGCAAGATGCAATAAGTGTTTGATATTTATGATTATTGTAAAAACTTACGATAAAACGGGCAAAAAAATTGAGCTTCCAGTTGAGCGTTTTATTGTTAGGACGTACGAGGAAGGGAAGGAAAGGATCATGACTCAGAATCAGATGAGCATATATATAGCTATAGATGAGTTTTGGAAGAAGTATGGGTTTGGTCCTACGGTGGAGAACATACAGTATATGACTGGGGATAAGAGTAGGAGTAATGTGCATAGGATCATGAGGCGACTCGTTGAACTTGGAGTATGTAAACAGACACCCCGCCGGGCGCGATCCATTCGGCCTTCTTATATCAAGCTTTATAAAGTGGACATGCCGGAATGAAAGAGCGCAACTGATGCAGGACTTACTGGACAGGATTGCAGAGTTACCCGCGCACGTACAGGCGGCTTTGTTTGAGGATCTTGCTGCGCTTAAGGCTGCCGAGGATAGGGAGCGGGCTGAGAAAGAGTTTCTATTCTTTGTTAAGCAGATGTGGCCCGGCTTTATAGATGGACGCCACCATAAGGTCATGGCAAAGAAGTTCCAAGAGATCGCCGAGGGGAAGACGAAGAGGCTGATCATCAACATGCCACCGCGTCATACTAAGTCAGAGTTTGGAAGCTTTATGCTACCAGCATGGTTCTTAGGTAAGTTCCCGCAGAAGAAGATCATCCAAACATCTAACACGGCTGAACTTGCGGTTGGCTTTGGTCGTAAGGTTCGTAACCTTGTGGGGTCTGAACAGTATGCCAAGATCTTTCCGAACGTGAGTTTAAGATCTGACTCTAAAGCCGCAGGACGTTGGGCAACCAATCAGAACGGAGAATACTTCGCTATCGGTGTTGGGGGTACGGTGACAGGTAAAGGTGCAGACCTACTTATCATCGACGACCCGCACTCTGAGCAGGAAGCTGCGTTGGCCTCTACCAGTCCTGAGATCTTCGACAAGGTGTATGAGTGGTATACATCGGGTCCACGTCAGCGTTTACAGCCGGGTGGATCTATCATCGTCATCATGACCCGCTGGTCCAAAAAAGACTTAACGGGCAGGATTCTACAAGCCTCTGTAGACAGGGATGGGGATGAATGGGAGGTGATAGACTTTCCTGCGATCCTGCCGTCGGGTAATCCTTTATGGCCTGAGTTTTGGTCGATAGAGGAACTGGAAGCGTTACGCAATGAACTCCCTGCCGGGAAGTGGAATGCCCAGTACCAACAGCAGCCGACGTCCGAAGAAGGCGCGATTGTAAAACGGGAGTGGTGGCGTATCTGGGAGGGAGAGCGTCCCCCGCCTTGCGACTACTTAATCCAATCTTGGGATACCGCTTTTACTAAGAACGAACGATCTGACTATTCAGCCTGTACAACTTGGGGTGTGTTTTACTACAACGAGAACCCGAACGATGCTCATATCATATTGCTGGATGCGTTTAAGAGACGCATGGAGTTTCCTGAGCTTAAGGAGACGGCGTTCAATAATTATAAAGAGTGGGAACCGGATGCTTTCATCGTGGAAGCGAAAGCTGCTGGAGCGCCTTTGATTTACGAGTTAAGGGCGATGGGTATACCCGTAGAAGAATATTCCCCTAGTCGTGGAAATGATAAGATCGTCCGCATTAACTCTGTATCTGATTTATTTGCGAGTGGTAAAGTATGGGCTCCTGCTACACGTTGGGCAGATGAGTTGATAGAAGAAATGGCAGCATTCCCAAACTCGGATCACGATGACTTAGTGGACTCATCCACACAGGCATTGATCAGATTTCGTAAGGGCGGATTTATAAGGTTGGACTCCGACGAACCGGAAGATCAACAATACTTTCGCCGTAAGCGTGAATATTATTAAAGGATCAATATGATAGAGAAAGGTCTTTACCAAGCACCAGAAGGTTTAGAAAGCCTTCAACAAGAACCCGATATTGAAATCGAGGTTGTTGATCCTGAAGAAGTCACTGTACATATGGGCGATACAGTCATCCATATGGGCCACGAAGAAGCAGATAACTTTGATGAGAATCTGGCAGAAGTATTAGATGAGAAGGTAATGACGTCTTTAGTCTACGACCTTCTTGGTGATTATGAGAGCGACGTAGCCTCACGCCGAGATTGGATGCAGACCTATGTAGACGGTATACAATTACTTGGCCTAAAGATTGAAGAACGTACAGACCCTTGGCCCGGAGCCTGCGGTGTATATCACCCTATGCTATCGGAGGCATTGGTAAAGTTCCAAGCCGAGACAATGATGTCTACATTCCCCGCAGCGGGACCAGTTAAGACAGAGATCATTGGTAAAGAAACCCCAGAGAAGAAAGAAGCTGCTATCCGCGTTCAAGACGATATGAATTACCAGATCGTGGACAAGATGCAGGAGTTTCGTCCTGAGCACGAACGTATGTTGTGGGGCTTGGGTCTTGCAGGAAATGCATTCAAGAAAGTTTACTTCGACCCGTCTTTAGATAGACAAACATCTGTGTTTGTACCAGCAGAAGATCTCGTCGTTCCTTATGGCGCTTCTGATTTAAATAGTGCAGAACGCGTTACCCATGTAATGCGTAAAACGGAAAATGAGCTTAGAAAACTGCAAGTTGCAGGGTTTTATTTAGATGTTGATTTAGGAGAACCATCTAACCAGCTTGATGAGATTGAGAAAAAGATTGCGGAGAAGATGGGATTCCGCGCAAGTGTGGATGATCGGTATCAAATATTAGAGATCAACGTTAACTTAGATTTAGAAGGTTTTGAGCATACAGATAAGAAGGGAGAGCCTACAGGTATTGCTTTACCTTATATCGTTACGATAGAGAAAGGATCGGCGAAGTGTTTGTCTATCAGACGTAACTGGAGACCAGAGGATAAACGCCATGCAAAACGTCAGCACTTTGTTCATTACGGCTATGTGCCGGGTTTTGGCTTTTATTGTTTTGGCCTGTTGCACCTTATTGGGGCATACGCTAAATCTGGAACTTCTATCCTCCGTCAGTTGGTGGATGCTGGAACTTTATCCAATTTGCCGGGTGGATTCAAAGCCAGAGGATTAAGAGTTAAAGGCGATGACACTCCTATCAGTCCGGGAGAGTTTAGAGATGTAGACGTACCCAGCGGTACGATAAAAGATAACTTAATGACGTTGCCATACAAAGAACCCAGTCAGGTTCTGGCAATGTTGTTGGATAAAATTATTTTAGAAGGCAGAAGTTTTGCAGGAGCGGCTGACATTCAAGTTGCAGATATGTCGGCTAATACACCTGTAGGAACTACGCTGGCAATTTTAGAAAGAACGTTAAAGGTTATGACTGCGGTTCAAGCCCGTATTCATTATTCCTTTAAGCAAGAACTTGGATTGTTGCGGGATATTATCCGCGATTACACACCTGACTCTTATACATATGAGCCTGTAGAAGGGAAGTCTTCTGCTAAGAAGTCTGATTATGATTTAGTTACTGTCATTCCAGTATCTGATCCCAATGCTTCTACGATGGCACAGAAGATTGTGCAGTATCAGGCGGTGATTCAGTTAAGCCAGACTGCCCCACAAATCTACGACTTGCCTTATCTCCATCGTCAGATGCTGGAAGTATTGGGGATTAGGAATGCAGAAAAGATTGTCCCTATGGACGACGACGCAAAACCGCTAGATCCTGTTTCCGAAAACATGGATGTACTCAAAGGCAAGCCGTTAAAAGCGTTTATCTTCCAAGATCAGGATGCACACATCACAGCACACCAATCTTTTATGCAGGATCCAATGGTGACGCAGATGATTGGGCAAAATCCGCAGGCCAATCAGATTATGGCTGCCCTTCAGTCTCACTTAGCAGAGCATTTAGGCTTTAAATACCGCAATCAAATTGAGAAACAAATGGGTGTTACGTTGCCGCCCCCAGAAGAGCACTTGCCACCACAAGTTGAAGTGCAGTTATCCCAGCTTATTGCTCAAGCAAGCCAGCAAGTTCTAGCTGGAAATCAAAACCAAGCTCAACAAGCGCAGATTCAACAGCAGCAACAAGACCCGATTGTGCAGATGGAACAGCAGAAATTGCAGATTCAGCAGGCTGAATTGCAGCTTTCTCAGCAAAAACAGCAGGCAGAACAAGCATTTAGACAGGCTGAAATACAAAACGAACAGCTTAAAATAGCCACTCAAAAAGAGATTGAAATGGCAAAAATTGAAGCTGAAAAGGGCCATAACATGGCTACAGCAGCCGCAGAAGAGCAGAAATTACGTATGGAATTGGCTGTAGATGCGGCTAAAGCAGCAGCTAAAAATGAGATAGATAGGCAAAAATGATAGAAAAAGCACTGGCTTACCTAGTAAGTGAGCTCACGAAGCAGATTGAAAGCATTCAAGAGAACCTTGCAGATGATAATTGCAGGGATTTTCCTGAGTACAAGAAGGCATGCGGCGAGGTTAAGGGTCTACTTTCCGCAAGAATGCTCATATTAGACCTGCAAAAACGAGTGAACGAAGAAGATGAGTGAAATTTTAATTGGGATTAACCCAAACAATCCAGTAGTAGTAGAAACGGCTAGTGCTCCGGCAGAAGAAAAGGCAAAACAACTTCCAAAACCAAGTGGATATTACATTTTATGTGCGATCCCGGAGATGGAAGACATGTTTGACAATGGTTTGGCTAAAGCTGAAGAGACTATTAAGAACGAAGAGATCTTAACGACTGTTTTGTTCGTAGTTTCTTTGGGACCAGACTGTTATACAAACAAAGAGAAATTCCCATCCGGCCCTTGGTGCAAGGAAGGCGACTTTGTTTTAGTCCGACCCCACGCAGGATCAAGGCTTGTCATTCATGGCAGGGAATTTCGCATGATATACGACGATTCAGTCGAAGGAACCGTAGAAGATCCACGCGGTATCTCACGTAAATAGAGGGAAACATCATGGCAGAAATGGACAAACCGGGTTTTACGTTTCCAGATGAAAAGGAAAATGACACCTCAGCAGAAGATGAAAAGCTTTTATTGGAAATAGAAGACGATACCCCGGAAGAAGACCGTGGGCGTGTTTCTTTTCCAGAAGAAGTAAAGAAAGAACTCTACGAGGACGAGCTAGAAGATTACTCGGACAAGGTAAGAAAGAAGCTGGTCAAGATGCGTAAGCTTGCTCACGATGAACGTCGTGAGAAAGAGCAGGCTTTAAGGGAACAGCAGGAAGCAATTACTGTTGCCCAGCGCATTATGCAAGAGAACAATAGGCTTAAGTCTAGTTTGCATGAGCGAGAGAAAGATGTACTTCAATCTATCCAACGCGCTGTTGATTTAGAGTTAAGCGAAGCCAAGCGCCACTATAAAGAAGCATATGAGTCCGGTGAAACAGATCGGATGATAGAGGCACAGCAACAATTAACAGAAGCATCTATGAAGGCGGATAAGGTAAAAAACTATCGGCCTGCTCCTCCAGAGCCAGAATATGATATTCCGCAACCACGGGTTCAGCAGCAACAAGTTCAGCCTGATCCTATTGCAATGGAGTGGAAAAAAAACAACGAATGGTTTGGTGACGATGACGAAATGACTAGCCTTGCCCTAGGGTTACATGAAAGACTTAAAAAAGAAGGTGTAGTTATTTCATCACCGGAGTATTATCGCCGTATAGATGAAACCATGCGGAAGCGCTTTCCAGAAAGATTCGAGAGCGACGAGGAAGAAAAGGAGTCGCGCCCTGCAAAACTAAGCACGGTTGTAGCCCCGGCTACCCGGAGCACAGC
>Ga0007810_1000500_pt1 | contig 11678 bp, 10 predicted proteins | sample CryBogCBE15Jun09_FD_71193 | JGI IMG/M metagenome (GOLD analysis project Ga0007810, IMG submission 71193) | Freshwater microbial communities from Crystal Bog, Wisconsin, USA - CBE15Jun09 | ecosystem: Environmental > Aquatic > Freshwater > Lake | place: Crystal Bog, Wisconsin, USA | collected...
TTGGTGGTGCTAATTATTGCTATAACCATAGCAATTACCGGGTTGTTGCTTTTTGTGCCACCACTGGCAGTGTTTTTTAGATTTGCGCCACTCAGCCTATCACAATTACTGGTAAGTGTGGCTATCGGTTTTGTATCTGTAATTTGGTTTGAAGCGGTAAAATTAATCACTAGGTCTAAAGCACATAGGGCTGCTTGATATACATGTATTAAAAGGCGTGGCAATCAACCGCCTTGCAAGCTCTAGCGGCGGGTGTAAGCGACGGCTTAAAAGCCTGTTTTATTTCCGTTGCCTTAGCTGAAACACATTGCCCTCGGGGTCTTCGCCATCGCATATCCAAAACCCGTAATTGGGGAAGGTTTTTAGCTCCCTCAACAACACCCCTGCCTGCAACAACCTATCCCGCAGGCCAGCAAGATCGTCCCCTACTTCAAATACCAGTTTCGTATTGCTTTCACATAAGGGTGCGGCGCTTTCAGGCCCGGCATACCCCTGCCCTATTTTATGCAAGCCTATGGTGCATTGGCCCGCCCCCAGCAACACCCAGCCACCATCATCGGTTTCCTCCACCAATTGCAGTCCAAGGTTATTTATGTAAAACCGCTTAAGTTTTGGCACATCCTGCACAAAAATGATGATCCCCTCCATGGAAATTTTCATGCGTGTTTTTTTGCTACTTCCCAAAGCTAACCCAAAAGGGCGGATTGGATGTTTTTGATGGGTATTTGCCTACAACTTTTTTCTCTATTGAATAAAAAAATCAGCATTTTTAATACTTGCTTGGTAACGGCCGACTCTATACAAGCAAGCTGTGACGATTTCCCCTATCTTACCACCAAAAATTACCATCCTTGGGGCAACGCCGGTACATATTCAACAACAACGCCATATTTGCGGCGGTTTCGGCAATGTATATTGCCACGCGGTGCGCTATTTTTAAAGGCTTTAACGGTACTGACGACCTGCACTATGCCATGCTGGCCGCCAATATGCTAAAAGGCAGCTACAACCCTTTTGCGGCGGGCGATATTTTTAGCGGCAGGGTGCTGCTAGTGGCCTGGCAGGCACTGTTTTACCGCTTGGGCGGTGTTACCGTTTTTACCACCCAGGCACCGGCTTGGTTGGCGGTAGTGCTAAGTTGCTGGCTTACGGTGTTTAAAATGGCCAAAGCTGGCGGGGCAAAGCCTATCATCACCGTTGCGGCGCTCTTTTATTTTAACCCGGTGCTTACCTATGCCACCGATGGTATTTTGCCCGACGTGTATGTTATGCTGGCGGGCATTATAACGCTGCTGCTGTGGAACAACAGCTTGTTGGTAAACAACACGCAGCGGCAAATACGCACCGGCATGTACATAGCGTTGGTGGTGGCTGCCAGCTTGTTTTTTAAGGAAACGGCCCTTGTGCTGCCCGTGCTAATTATGGGCCTTGCGCTGCTGCAACGCGGCCGCCCGGCGGCCATTACCTGCGCAGCCATGCTGGCGGCCTTGTTTGTTTTGGGTGTTTGTGGCGGCTGGCTGTACTACTATTTTACGGGCGATGTGTTTTACCGCTTGCGGCAGGTTAGCAACAGCAGCTATTACAACCCCTGCAGTTATACGTTGCTGCCCGCCTCATTTATTGTAACCAGGCTAACCTACGGTGTTTGGAAGCTGTTTTTACAAAGCGGCTTTTACCCGGTGCTTTTGGCAACGGGGTTAATATTTCATGGCATGGTGCGCGGCAACGGTAAAATGCTTTGGCAAAACAATGCTGTTAAAAGCTTTGTGATACTGCTTGCCATTGGCTTGTACCTGCCCTTCTCGCTAAGCGGGTACCAGCCGCTGTGCAGCGACAGTGCAAGGCATTTTCTGTTCCTGCTGCCGTTTGCGGTGTGTGCTTGCGCGCCTTACCTGCTGCATGCCTTTGCATTTGGTAAAACAACCAACTGGCTTTTGTTGTGTGTGGCCTTGCTCTTGTTATGCGTGGCTGCCACGCCAGACAAGTGGCAATGGTTGGTATGGGCATTGCTGGCGGCATACTTCGCCGTGCAAAAACTGGTTCCTCCTAAGTTTGCTGCCCGTTACAAGTACGTAGTGTTTGCAACCATTCTTTTGCTTTGCATGCCCTACCGGTTGTTTTACAACAACAGCAACTGGTTTGCCAACATGCGGCAATTAAACAAACAGCTTGGCGGTAACTATTATTATTTTGCCGACCACGACAACTTAATGCATTGGCGTTTGCTGCATGGCTTTAGCAATAGCATACGCTATTACAATACCGGCCCTGCACCTTACAAAGTATTCGCGCTGTACTACGAACAGTTGGACAGTGCTACCTTTAAGCCTGGCTGGTTGTTGATAAACAAAAAATACACGGAGCGGTCAATCAATTTTTTGCATGTTGTGGACTCTTTGCAAAGCCACCATTATTTCAACAAACAGGTTGCCATTGGGGATCTGGAGGCCGTTTACTTGGGCACGCCGGATCAGCTGAAATATGTTGAGGGATTGGCTGGCGGTGATGAAAAATTGGTGCAGTAAATGGGGAGCCGGAGACGGTAAGAAAGAACATTAAAAGAAGTGAAAATTTCCAAAAAAACAAACTCGCTAATTTGTCTTTTTGCCAAGTTTAGCCTTAGGCTAAATATTTAATAACGCTAGTTTATGGAATTAATTTGAAAATTCGCGCTAATTCTCTATCGGAAATGGACTCCTGCTCACCCTTGTCGTAAATTGAAGTAAGAAATACCGTTGTTGCAGTAACCTTAACAAAAGTAATCACTCTGGCACCTCCTGATTTTCCTTTTCCTTTCGATGAAAGTGCAAGGCGTATTTTATAAAAATTGTTACCCAAAGCATCTCCCAGAAACGGGCTTTCTTCCAACACTGCAACCAGTTGTTCCAAGTCTTTTTTAAGTGAAGGATATTTTTTTGCCAGCCGTTTGGCTTGTTTGTCAAACAGTGCTATCGTGTCAATGTTATAACTCACTCAACAGCTCTTTAACGGGTCGCGACTTTAGTACTCCTTGTTCAATCAATGCCAATTCCTTTACTGCATCCTTTAGCTCCAGCAGCAACTGTTCTTTGGATGGGGATTCAAATTCAAGTTCTTCCAACCCCTTGTATTGCCTTTTCAGTATGTTCCATTCACTAATCGGTATGTAAACACCAGTCGGCTTACCGTTTGCATTCTCTATTACTTGCAACCTCATACTATAAATTTTATTGATCCACCCAAACCACGGTTTCTACCAAAAAATCCAAAACAAAAAATGTACACGAATATACAAAATCCTCTGGCACTTTAAAATCACAAAAAACTTTTCTCACATGCACATGCTGCTTTAACCAGCTTGTTTATTTTAAAAATTATGCCCCAACAAAACGATGCTTTAATCATCAATTCTGCCATACAAATACCCAAAACATTTCATCCCCACATGCCATCCAACGACACAAAACCGGTTTTTTGCCGATTTTAACACAAACAAAAACCCTCAGCCACCCAGTTTTTGTATGTTTAACCCATGAAAAGGCTCATCACTATTTTATTGGCCGTTGGCTTGGCCTCCGCGGGCTCTGCCCAACAGCCGCCCGTTGGCACAAACATACCTGATATAAAGCTGCGCGATGTAAATGGTACCGAAGTAGCCCTTTCCTCCCTGCAGGGCAAGGTGGTGGTGCTTGATTTCTGGGCCAGTTGGTGTGGGCCCTGCCGCCGCAGCATGCCCGAGTTGAAGGAAATTTACAGTAAGTTTAAAGACAAAGGGTTGGAAGTGTATGCTGTGTCGGTTGATACCGACAAAAAGGATTGGCTGAAAGCGATTAAAGCTGATGCTACACCCTGGATACATGTTATTGACTATAGCAATGAAGTAGCTATTCGCTTTAAAGTGCAATATATACCCAACACTTTTTTACTTGACAAAACTGGCAAAATTGTATCTATCGATGCTAACCATGCAGCCCTTGCACAGCAAATTGAAAAATTACTTAATTAAGCGGTTTAGGCGTGTGCCTGCTTGCCCCATTTAACTTTTCTGCCAACGATAATTTTAAATACAAAAGGGTCGGTTACGGATGTGAGGCCGAAACCAGCCCCGGCGTTAAATTCCCATTTGGGGTTGTTCAGCATGTCGTACGAAAAAAACAAGGCATGTTGCTGCGCGCTTAGTGGGTCAAAACCGTTTATTGGCCCCATACTGCCATAATATTCAACGCCCACTGCCCCATTTTTAAAAACATTGTAGCTGGCTTTTATGTTCGGCTCAAAAACCGGGGTGGAACTATTGTACTGGCTTTGCAGTACAATACCAAAGGCTGGGTTAAAAGCCCCATAAAACTTGCCCCATTGCTTGTCAATGATTGGCCGAACCTCAAAGTTCCAGGTGTCTGCGCAATATGCAGGTTTTTGGTACCCTATTTCCATTGACAGGCTAAGCCCAAAAGGCAAATGCCAACTGTCGGGTGCCATCACGCGCGGTCTTAAGTGGCTGCCTACAATTTGGTAACCGCTTCCGGGCGTGTAGTTCGTAAACAAGTACACCCCTATTTCAAAATTATCGGTGATACCTGTGGTAATTTCCAATGTTTCATGCAAGGCATGGTTGGCGGGTAAAACGCCGTCTGCAGTATCCTTCAGGCCATTAAAAGTGTAATTACTGTGCAACTCAAACATCGTACTATGCTTGGCCTGTGTTTGGGCACCGTATACCTGTATTTCGTAGTTGTCTTGGGCTGCAGTTTTTAAACACACAAACATTAATAATACGTAAACACCATATTTCATCGCCATATTTTCAAATATTTACAAAGGGTAAGTTGCAAAGTAAATCTGTTTGCAAACTTTAGGGCAAATTTTATTACCTCACTAAAAATTTAGTATCCTCTCTGCCAAAAATAGCCAACTTTTACCAAACTGTAATGCCGCTCTATTTAACAACCGCCAGGGGGGTGCTGTAATTTTGCTAAGAGCCCAGGGCGCTACCTTGCGTACCAAAGTTCCCAACCCGTCAAGTGCCTTACAAGCAACAATTTTCAGCAAAACATATAGGGCAAAACCCACCAATAGCTATTACATTTGCAAACATTACCAAAGGGGTGCCTTGTACGGCTGTGGCCGCACTGAAAAACAGGCTGAGATTATACCCATTGGAAGAATCCTTCACAAGGCCTATCTTCCATGCACCTGACACGGATAATGCCGGCGTAGGGACACGAATAGTACAGTTGGCTATTACTAAATCGGGGCGGCCCTCTTTGGCATATTGACTATTATAATAACTAATGACCATGGGGTTACTCTATTGGTGGCAACTTTTTTACACCCAACTACTTGAAACTGGTTGGCTACAATGGATGGCAGTGATACTTGGCGTAGCCGAAGTATTGTTTGCCCGGGTTAACAATATTTGGCTTTACCCAACTGGCATTGTGGGCACCCTACTATCCATATACATCCTACTACAAGCAGGCTTGTTTGCTGACAGCCTGTTGAACGGCTATTATGTTGCCATGAGTATTTACGGTTGGTGGTATTGGGTTAAAAAAAACGATGCCCCCCCCGTTAAAATAACCCGCTGTACACAGCAGGATTGGTTAGTGGTTACTTTTATTTCAATCGGCGGGTTTGTGTTATTAGCAGCGGCACTTAAATATTTTACCCCTTCTACCGTGCCTTATTGGGATGCTTGGGTAAGCGCCACCGCGTGGGCAGGCATGTGGTTGCTCGCCAAACGAAAAACAGAAAACTGGCTGTTATTGAATATCAGCAACGCTTTTGCCATACCCTTGCTGTTTTATAAACAATTGCCAATGTTTGCAGTGTTAACTGTTTTCTTGTTTATTATTGCAGTGCAAGGGTATTTTGAGTGGGTAAACATTGCCCAGCAGCAAAAACCCCAACAGCCATTGTTGGCGGGCAAAGCAAAGGAGGTGATACAATGAAAGTGCCGGCACACCCATCAAATTACATTACTCCCCCGAATGTTGCGATATTACGCAGCTATGCGGGCGAGGCAGAATTGCTGGGTACCCTTTGCCCGCAACAGTTACAAGCAATTTACCACCAAAATTGGTTTAACCTTTTTGTGCCAAAAGCGCTGGGCGGACTTGAATTGCCCCTGCCAGAAGCGTTGGCACTGCAAGAAGCCATCGCTTGGGCTGATGGAAGCGCGGGCTGGGTGGTAACCCTTTGCAGCGGTGCAAACTGGTTTGCCGGTTTTATGAACCCCGACACCGCTGCAGACTTATATAGAGACAAAAAAGTATGCATGGCGGGCAGTGGTAGGCCAACCGGAACTGCAAAAAACACACCCAACGGCTATGTAATAACCGGCCAGTGGCAATACGCCACCGGTGCACCGCACGCCACTGCTTTTACAGCCAATTGCATTGTAGAAAAAGAAGGCAGCCCAATGGCCGATAGCGGCGGCAACCCTGTGTTTCGGTCATTTGTGTTTTTGCGAGACGAGGTGGACGTGCAGCCAGACTGGCATACCACCGGCATGGTTGCTACTGCCAGCCATCGCTTTACGGTAAATAGCGTATATGTGGCTAACAATCGTTGCTTTACTATTGATGCCCAACATGCCGTATTGCCACAACCAATTTACCAATACCCATTTTTACAATTTGCCCAAGCCACGTTAAGCATCAACACCGCCGGCATGGCAGTACGTTTTGTAGAGCTTGCGGAGGTTTTGTTTACTGCGCGCAGCCAACAAAAAGACCTGGCCCAAGAAAGTGCCCAATTGTTTTTTACCCGTTTGGCAAGTGCCAAACAAAAGATAGCCGAAGCCAGAAATGTATTTTTTACCGCAGTACAGCACTCTTGGCAGGCCTGTGCCGCTAAACAGCCTATAACACCGGAGATGCTGCACGCCGTAAGCAACGCCAGTAACGAACTTGCCAGCACAGCACTGGCTGTATCGGACAGCCTGTATCCGTTTTGTGGGCTCGCTGCCGCAGAAAAAGGCACCGAAATAAACCGTGTTTGGCGCAATCTACACACAGCCAGCCAACATATTCTGCTTATGCCAGCGTAAATGCTTAGGCGTCATCGCCATCCGACAAACGCAAGCCAAAAAAGCTGGTCAAATACCGTTAAAATTATGCCGATATTTGTACCGTAGGCACAAATAAAGCTGCCTGTTTAAACGATTGCCAGCTGCTACCCCAAATACAAGATATGAAATTTTGCATTGTTTTAACAGGCCAGACACTAATGGCAGGGACGCTTTGCCGTTATTATTATGGCAACCAAATGTGGTTTGTTATACGCCTTGCTTATTGCAAATGCAGGTGCCAGAAGCGTGCTAAGTAACACGCGCACAGCGAAACCGGTTTTGAAAGTAAATGGCAGCAAAGATTAATCAATTCTGAAAGGCACTTATTATGCGCAAAAAAATGATGATAGGCTCAATTTTACCGGCCCAACGGTTACACCCATGGCAACTGCTAACAGCTGTTTTGATGGTGGCCGGGCTTTTTTCTACCTTTCATGCGGATAGCCAGCGCCTAGAATTTATTGAAAACAAAGGCCAGTGGGACAATAAAATTCTTTTTAAAGGCACTTATAATGCTGGAGCTGTGGCACTTAAACCCGACGGAGGGTACAGGGTTTTGCTCAATAACCGCGACGACTTGAAAAGAATTGGCCAATACTTGCATGCAGAACCCACTGCTGTAACAGAAAAGGCTGCCAGCACCATAAAAGCGTTGCCGGCAACTGCTGCTACCGAAAAAACAACCGGCAGCATTGTGTTACACTCCCATATTTACGAGGCCACGTTTTTACATGCCAACCCCCACCCCGTTGCCCTGCCGGAAAAAAAGCAAGACAACTACAACAACTACTTTATTGGCAACGACCCTGCAAAATGGGCTAGCAAGTGCAACATTTACACAGCCGTTACTTTTAAAAATGTTTACCCAAACATTGACGTGCATTATTATACCAGCGGCGGCCATTTTAAATACGATATTGTGGTAAACCCTGGCGGCGATGTTAGCAAAGTTGCCATTGATATAGCTGGTGCAGACAGCTTGCAAATAAAAAACGGCGAACTGGTGGTAAAAACCTCCGTGGATGATGTGAAAGAGCTTGCACCATACAGCTATTCCGCCACTGCGGCTGGCAATAAGCAGCTGCAATGCAGGTACAACCTTAGCGGCAACGTGTTAACATTTAAATTTGGCGAGCCTATAAACGTAGGCACACCGCTTGTGATTGACCCGACATTGGTATTTTGTTCATTCAGTGGTAGCTCCGCAGACAATTGGGGCTACACCGCCACAAACGACGGGGCGGGTAATTTCTACTCGGGGGGTATTATTTTTGGCCAAGGTCTTCCAAATGTAACAGGGGCTTACCAAACTACTTGGGCAGGGGGCAACAACGGTACCGGCGAGGGGCAGCAAAACACCGATGTTAATGGTTTTGACATGAGCATTATGAAGTTTAACAGCACCGGCACCAAGCTTGTTTATGCCACTTATCTTGGCGGCAGCAAAGGCAACGAACAGCCGCACAGCCTTGTGGCCGATGCCGCCGGCAACTTAATAATTGCAGGCCGTACAACAGCCAGCGATTACCCAACGGTGGCCCCGGGCACTATTGGCATAGGCGGAGGCCAAGATATTGTGCTGAGTAAGTTAAGCGCCGATGGGGCCTCCCTGCTCGGGTCTTTGCGTATTGGGGGTACGGGGGATGACGGCGTTAACATCAGGTCAAAAGACCTTACCCCCTACGGCACCGAATCTATCCGCCGAAATTACGGGGATGATGCCCGCAGCGAGGTTATTTTGGACAAAGCGGGCAATATTTGCCTAGCTTCCAGCACGCAATCCCCCGACTTTCCGTTATTCAACCCAGTGTTTAGCACGTTGGGCGGTTCGCAGGATGCGGTACTGTTAAAATTTTCGCCCGCCCTAAACAGCGCACCCCTTGTTAGTACATATTTGGGTGGCCAAGGCAATGATGCAGCTTTTGTGCTGGCGCAAGACCCATTAACGTTAAACCTTTATGTAGGCGGTGCTACCAGTAGCCCAAATTTCCCCGGCACTTCTGGGGTGGCGGGCGCACCCCTGTCGGGTACGTTTATAGGGGGTGCCTGTGATGGATTTATTGCTGAATTTACCAATGATGGCCGCAAACTTATACAATCCGTTTATTTCGGTACTAGCTCTGCCGACCAGATTTACGGTATAGACTTTAACCAAACCGGCAACCCATTTATCATGGGTACCACGGAGGGCGTAATCCCCATAAACAACTCCCCCTTTAATGCCAACGGCAACCAGGCCCAAGGCAAGCAGTTTATTACCAAGTTAAAGCCAGGCTTGGCTGGCATTGTGTACTCTGCTAATTTTGGTCCAGCCAATGTTAGCTTCCCCAATATATCACCTACGGCATTTCTAGTGGATATTTGCGAAAACGTATATGTTTCCGGCTGGGGCGGCGGGCTTGACAGCTACAGTAGAAACGGCGGCGGGTACTCCAATAGTGGCCCAACAGGCCTAACTTCATTGTTAACTGGGCCCCTAATTCCCCAATTAAGCCCGAGCCCCATCGCCATCACTACGCGCAACGGCACTAATGTTGCCTGTTTTTATTTTTTTGTATTGGAGAAAAATGCCAACTCGCAATTATACGGGGCATTTCTGGGGAATTCGCAAGACTACGACGGCATGCATGTTGACGGCGGCACCAGCCGTTTTGACAAAAGCGGGGTTATATACCAAGCAGTATGCGCCTGTGGCCCCGATGACGCCACCGCAACACAAGATGCAGCCTTCAGCCACAGCGGGGCGTATAATTCCCCAACACCTGGGTTTGGTTGCAATTTAACCTCTTTAAAAATAGCTTTTAATTTCTCGGGCGTACGGGCCGCAGTAAAGAGTTCCATAGGGGGCGTTAGTAACGACACTGCGGGTTGTGTGCCCTTAACGATTGTTTTTAGCGATACTATTGCCAACGCCCAAAAATATATTTGGAATTTTGGGGATGGCAGCGGCAGCGTTACTACCACCAACCCTACCACCCCGCACGTGTACAACAAAGTGGGCACCTATAAAATTATGCTGGTTGCGATAGATTCCTCTACGTGTAACGTCAGCGATACCTCGTATTTAACTGTGCGGGTACGCAACGACCCCGCCACGCTGGCATTCAATTACGCCAAGCTGCTGCCTTGCGACTCCTTTAACTACGTTTTTAACAACCAGTCTGTGCCTACTGTTGGCAAAACTTTTACCGACAGTTCATTTACTTGGAGCTTTGGGGATGGCAGTACAGTTAAAGCCGGTCTTGGGGGCACCATACATCATTTTGCGTCGGCAGGCACTTATACGGTAAAACTAAATTTGGTTGATACCAACTTTTGCAATGCCCCGCAAAACGATAGCATGGTTTTGCGTATTGCCAGTGTGGTAAAAGCGGCATTTACGACCCCCGCACAAGGCTGCGTGCCCTATACTGCACAGTTTACCAACACATCCTCGGCGGGCCAGCAATTCTATTGGAGTTTTGGAGACGGCGGCACGTCCACTCAAACAACACCGTCGCACACGTATACTGCACCGGGCGTTTACGTGGTGCAGCTAAAAGCAGTTGATTCGGCAACCTGCAATATTGCAGATAGTACCAACACCAGCGTAACGGTATTTGGCCTGCCAGTATCGGCATTTAGCTACAGCCCACTGCAGGCGCAGGAAAACACGCCTGTTACAGTTATTAATCTATCTACGGGTGCCACCCATTACCAATGGAATTTTGGCGACGGCACCACCCTTAACACCACCAAGGATACAGCCGTATCGCATATTTATAATAAAACAGGCACCTACAATGTTTGCCTAACAGCATATAACGATGCAGGCTGCGATTCTACCATATGCCATTCCGTGCAGGCCATTATTGTACCCTTGGTAAACGTACCCAATGCATTGGCACCCGGCGGCGGGGGAGCTAACACTTCTGTACATGTACACGGTTTTGGAATTGAAAAAATGGACTGGAAAATTTACAACCGGTGGGGCACATTGGTATTTGAATCTACCAATTTGGCTACAGGTTGGGATGGCACTTATAAAGGCGTAATGCAACCGCAGGAAGTGTATGTGTATGTGTTGGAAGTACAATTTAGTGACGGAACCAAATACCAAAAGAAAGGTGATATTACTTTACTACGATAAGTAGTAACACTAACCAATGCTTTATAACCGGGGCGGCGCCATGTGGTTGGCACAGCGTTTGTTGCTCGTTACTACAATGGTGTACAAATACTAGTACCTAACTGGTATTACTGTAGCCAACGCTATACAAAAGCAAAAAGCCTTCAAATATTATTTGAAGGCTTTTTGCTTTATGTTCTTGCGGTGAAGGAGGGATTCGAACCCTCGGTACAGAGTTACCCGTACGGCAGTTTAGCAAACTACTGATTTCAGCCACTCATCCACCTCACCGTTGCCCGTTAAAGGGCTGCAAATATAGAAAGCTGCACCATAAACGCCAAATAATATTAGGTGCTATTTTAAAAAAATATGCAGCAAGCAATTTTCCAGTTATTAAAGGCGTAACAATTTTTACTGCGCAACAAGCCTTGCCTTAACGCAAAAGCCCCAGGGGTTTACCCAGGGGCTTTAAATAATATTGGTCAAGCTTGTTACATACTTACTGGGGCGTCAAAAAAA
>Ga0007810_1000501_pt1 | contig 11671 bp, 10 predicted proteins | sample CryBogCBE15Jun09_FD_71193 | JGI IMG/M metagenome (GOLD analysis project Ga0007810, IMG submission 71193) | Freshwater microbial communities from Crystal Bog, Wisconsin, USA - CBE15Jun09 | ecosystem: Environmental > Aquatic > Freshwater > Lake | place: Crystal Bog, Wisconsin, USA | collected...
CGCCCGAATCCGCCAACCCGATCCGACGATTGAGGCGGCAATCTGGGCTGCCCTCGGCGGTGCCCGCACGGTGGTCAACGTCGGTGCGGGTGCCGGTTCCTACGAGCCGCTCGATCGAGACGTGATCGCTGTTGAACCCTCGGCCACCATGCGGGCCCAGCGTCCCCCAACCCATCCCGCAGCGATCGACGCCACTGCCGAGCAGCTTCCACTCAGCGACGACGCGGTCGACGCAGCAATGGCCACGATCACGATCCACCAGTGGCCGGACTTGGAGGTTGGGCTCGCCGAGATGCGCCGAGTGGCCAGCGGCCCCGTCGTCATCATGACCTTCGACCCGGACCACCTCCCGACGTTCTGGTTCAACGACTACGCCTCCGAGGTATGGGCTCGCGACGCTCGCCGGATGCCGAAGCTCGACCGCATCGCAGCTGGACTCGGTGGCACGGTGCGCATCGAAACCGTACCGGTGCCGCTCACCTGCACCGATGGGTTCATGACCGCCTTCTACGGACGCCCAGAGGCGTTCCTGCAACGAGAGGTCCGTGCCGCGCAGTCTGCGTGGAACTTCGTTTCCCCTGAGGAGGAAGCGGCCATCATTCATCGCCTCGACCAGTCCCTCAGCGATGGCTCGTGGGACGCACGCTACGGCCACCTCCGTACCCAGCCCACCTTCGACGGAAGTTTGCGGCTGGTGATCAGCGAGCCAGAGTAGACAGACACAGTCGTGCCCCCACAGCGAGGAGTCGCTGCAGGGGCACGAGGGTCAGTCTCCGACTGGGGTGCTGCTCAGTTGAGGTGGAGCTGCACGTCCATAGTGACGGGGGATCCAAGGGCTCCGGTTCGGCTGCCGGTGAAGGTTCCGGTGCCACGCGCATTCGCGTAGAGTGCGGTCCCACCAATCACCGTCAGTGGGGCAACGAAGGTGGTCGAACCATTGGTGTGGTGTGTTGCCGAACCGTTCATCGACAGTCCGATGGTCGCACCGTCGGCGAAGGTGAAGGTGAGGAAGCCAGTGAAGGCTCCGCTGCCGTTCACGTAGTTGACGTTGCCCTGCATCTGCACGCTGATGGGCGGACCTGCGGTAATCGTGCCAACGAGGTCATTCCACCCGTAGACCTTGACGCCATCAACGGTGTGGAGGGTGGTACCGCTCGAGGTCAGCAAGGTGTCGAACGTGAAGTTCCCCCGCTTGACGCCCGTCGATTCCTGCCAACTCGGGTCAGTGTGGAGTGCGCCGTTCAGGTTGGTCGAGGTGACCACTACTGGTGAAGGGATTCGGTTGCCGGTTGCAACGTCAAAACGCGCGGGTCCCGTCCACCCCGACCAGTGTCGCTCAGTGTGGAAGTAGGAGAGCAAGGCATTGTGTCCAAATCCTCCGGTTGAGGTGGCTGCAGCCGCCAAGAGATTCACCGAGTCGTAGGCATAGGGCCCCCAGGTTCCTGGAGCGCTGTGGAACATCGCTCGGTACTCGGCGAGGTGTGCCGATGCGCCGTTGAAGTCGCTCGGTGCGGGGACGCCGAGGACCGGACACTTCATCGCGGCATCGACACCTGCGGTCTGGACGAAGGCGTTGTCGTAGGCTCCGAAGTCGGCGAAGCACTTCGCGGGTGAGGCGAGGTTCGCCATTGACGCAGCAACCTTGCCAGCCTCGGGGTAGTACGCGATGACGTAGATGAGGTCAGGGGTGGTGCCATCGACCGCGGTCACCGCAGCGTCGTAGGAGGCTTGGCCTGGCGTGATCGCCGTGTCGGCCGTGATCGTGACACCGGCATTGGTGAGGTCAGTGACCATCGCGGTGTTGGCAGATGCGGTGTAGCCAGGGGTGCCGTCGTAGATGATGCCGACCCGCGTCGCATGTTCCCAGTTGGTGATGGCCGTGGTGGCCACTGGCGCAATTTGGCTCGTCATGGGCTGGAGGGTGACGCCGAACCCCTGGGTGCTATTCGCCGAGGTGAGGCGGATCGGCACCAGTCCAGCGGCCCGGTAGAGCGGAAGGGTCTTGGCCCCGACGCCCGAGTTGTAGGGACCGACGATCCCATCGAGGCCCGAAGCCAGTGCCGCCTTGGCTGCTGCCACGCCGATCGCGGGATTCGCCTGGTCGTCAATGGGAACGATGACCACGTGGCGCCCGAGAATGCCACCGTGGGCGTTGAGGTCGGCTGCTGCCATTTTGGCGGCGTTGAGCATTCCGAGCCCGATGCTTGACTGGCTCCCGGTGATCGGTCCCTCGAGGCCGATGCGAACCGATGGGGCAGTTGCGCTCGCTGGTGCAGCGACGAGTGCGGTCGTGGCGAGTGATCCAGCAGCCACCGCGGTAACGGCGAGCGTGCGGAGTCGGTGCAGGGAGGAGCGTCGGGAGGGGAGTTGCGGCATGGTGAATTCCTCAGGGGTACAGGGGTGGATGAAGCGGATACGAGTTTGACACTGCTCGGGAGCTGAGTGGCGAATGTGGAGCGCCCGTGGGGCAGCGAAGGGCGACTAGGCCCGACGAGCCTCAACGAGATCTTGCAGGGTAGACAGGATCTGCTCGAAGCGGAAGTCCTTCGGCGTGAAGACCGCGTCGATCCCGTGGTCAAGCAGGGTGGCTGCGTCGTCGTCGGGAATGATGCCGCCGACGACGATCGCCGCGTTCGATCCTGCTGCCTCGAGTCCCTTCACGATCTCGGGAACGAGTTGAAGGTGTGAACCTGAGAGGATCGAAATGCCAACGACGTCGACGTCTTCATCGACTGCCGCAGCCACGATCTCGGCTGGGGTGAGGCGGATGCCCTGGTAGATGACCTCGAAACCCCCGTCACGAGCAGCGACGGCGATTTGCTCGGCGCCGTTGGAGTGGCCGTCGAGTCCAGGCTTGGCCACGAGGAGACGCGGCGGCTGACCAGTGGCGTCGGTGATGGCCTTGGACCGAGCCACGATGCTCGAGAGTTCCTGGCCACGATGTCCAACGCCGCCGGCCACGCCGGTCGGTGCACGGTACTCACCGAAGACCATGCGCAAGGTAGTCGCCCACTCCCCAGTCGTTCCTCCCGCCGTGGCGAGCGCCATGGTGGGCACCATGATGTTGTCCTCTGGGGCGTCGCTCCGGGCAACTCGTTCGAGTTCGACGAGCGCTGCGCTGATCGCTGCGTCATCTCGACTCGCTCGCCACGCGGCCACGTCGGCTTTCACGTGGGCGTCGACGGCGGGGTCGACCTTCATGATGGCCTCGAGCTCGTCGCTCTGGAGGGGCGAGGGTGCCGTTTCGGTGAAGCGGTTCACCCCAATGACGGTCTGCTCGCCGGTCTCAATTCGGCGCACTCGCTCGGATTGGGAGGCGACGAGGCGACGCTTCATTTCCTCAACAGCGTTGAACGCACCACCGAGGTCCAAGATTTCCTGCAGCTCTGCGGTTGCAGCTTCGGCGATCTCGGTGGTCAGCCGCTCCATGACGACGGAGCCCTCGAAGAGGTCCCCGTACTCCAAGAGGTCGGATTCAAAGGCCAGAACTTGCTGGATGCGAAGGCTCCACTGCTGATCCCATGGTCGGGGGAGTCCGAGTGCTTCGTTCCACGCAGGGAGCTGCAGGGCACGGGCCCGAGCATCTGCCGACAAGGTGACGCCCAAGGATTCGAGGACGATGCGGGTGATGTTGTTCTCGGGCTGCTGTTCGGTGAGACCGAGGGAGTTGACTTGCACCCCGTAGCGGAAGCGGCGCAGCTTGGGATCGGTAACGCCGTAGCGCTCGAGACAGATCTGTTCCCACAACTTCGTGAACGCCCGCATCTTGGCGGTCTCTTCGACGAAGCGAATACCGGCGTTGCAGAAGAACGAGATTCGACCGACCACCTCTGGGAGCAACTCTGGGTCAATCTTCCCCGAATCTCGGACAGCATCGAGCACGCCAATCGCGGTGGCTAAGGCGTAGGCCACTTCTTGGGTTGGCGTGGCTCCAGCTTCTTGGAGGTGGTAGCTGCAGACGTTGATGGGATTCCACTTTGGAACGTTGACCACGGTGAACGCAATCATGTCCACGATGAGTCGGAGCGAAGCCTGTGGGGGGAAGATGAAGGTTCCTCGAGAGAGGTACTCCTTCACGATGTCGTTCTGCGTGGTGCCCTGCAGGAGCGCGAGGTCAGCACCCTGCTCAGTGGCGTGGGCGAGGTAGAGGCCGAGCAACCAGGCCGCGGTGGCGTTGATCGTCATCGAGGTGTTCATCTCGGCGATGGGGATCTGGTCGAAGAGTTCCCGCATGTGCCCGAGGTGCGCGACCGGCACGCCGACCTTGCCAACTTCTCCCGTCGCCCGCGGGTCGTCAGGGTCGTATCCAGTTTGCGTGGGCAGGTCGAATGCGATGGAGAGGCCGGTTTGGCCCTTGGCCAGGTTCGTCCGGTAGAGCTCGTTGCTGGCCTTGGCGGTCGAGTGCCCCGAGTAGGTGCGCATCACCCACGGGTTCGAGCGCTGCTTCTCGGGGGATGACGCCATGGTGCCTACCTCTTGTAGTCGTAGAAGCCGCTACCGGACTTGCGGCCGAGTTGGCCGGCAGCGAGCATGCGGCGAAGGGCCGGGGCAGCATTGGCTGCTGGGCTCTTGGTCTCCGCGTAGAGCGCATCCAAGATGGCCACCGAGGTGTCGAGTCCCACGAGGTCGAGGAGGGCGAAGGGTCCCATGGGGAACCCGCAGCCACCCTTCATTGCGGCGTCGATCCCCTCTTTGGTCGCCACCCCGTTCTCCATCAAGGTCACAGCGTGGTTGAGGTAGGGGAAGAGCAGGGCGTTGACGATGAAGCCGGCGCGGTCGGTGACCTCAACAGGGTCCTTGCCGCAGCGAGCGGCGAATTCGGTGACCTCGGCAATGGTGGCATCAGAGGTCGTGAGCGCCCGAACGATCTCCACGAGCGCCATGGCTGGGGCGGGGTTGAAGAAGTGGACGCCGCACACCCGCTCTGGACGATTGGTGGCAACCGCCATCTCAACGACGGGGAGCGTGGAGGTGTTGGTGGCGATAATCGCCCCTTCCTTCACAATGCCGTCGAGCTCGGCGAAGAGGGCGAGCTTGACCGCGAGGTCCTCAACGACGGACTCAATGACGAGGTCACAGTTGGCGAGGGCGGACAACTCCGTGGTGGCACTCACGCGGCCAAGAATGGCGTCAGCGTCCTCTTGGGTCTTCTTGCCTCGCTCGACCTGCTTGGCGAGCGACTTGGCGAGACCGGCGACCATGGCATCGGCAGATGCCTGGCTCCGACTCCGCAGCACCACGGTGTGCCCGGCTGCGGCCGCCACCTCGGCGATACCCGAGCCCATGATTCCTGATCCGATGATGCCAACGCTCTCGATAGTCATGGCGCCGATGCTAGTGGGCAGGGGCAAACTGCCCAACTCCTGACCACTGCCTCCTCGAGGTGCAACGATGGTCCTATGCCTCAGTCGCTCGTACTCCTCGGCGGTGCCTCCGTTGGCACCTCTCCCCTGCTCGATGAAGCGGTGGTGAGTACGTTCACGTCAGCCGACGTGCTGGTGCTGCCAACAGCTGCTGCCTACCTCCACCCGGAGCGCCTCGTCGTGGAGATGGCTGAAGCCCTCGATCCCTTCGGCGTCCGTCTCGAAGCGCTCATGGTGCTCAGCCACCGCGAGGCCGGGGAACAGGAGATCGCTGATCGGATTCGGAGAGCATCGACAGTCTGGTTCACTGGCGGCAACGCCCTGCACCTGCGCAGTGTGCTGGCCAACTCAGCTGCGCTTGATGCGCTCATGCTCGCGTACGGCGACGGTGCCACCGTGGTGGCCAGTGGGGCTGCAGCGTCGGCCATCGTCGAGCCGATGGTGGATCCTCGTGGCGGTGCGCTGACCCTGGGCCTCGGCCTCGAGCGCGGTTTGGCGGTCGTCACCCATGACGGCAGCGACCCTGAGGGCGCCCGACTGGCCAGAACGGTGGCCATGGCGCCACCCGAGGTGGTCGTCGTTGACCTCGACCCTGACGCCGGCGTCTGCATCCGTGATGGAGCCATCGTTGCGACCCTCGGGTCCGGCGGCGTCCGGATCTACCGAGGCGGACAGCGCATCGAACTCGACGAGGTCTAGCGACTCACGAGCCGTCGAAGGTCCGCCTCCAGAGCACCCACTCGGGGAGGGTCTCCGCACCGAAGGCTCGGTAGAAGACGTTGGCGGGCTCATTCCAATCGAGGACGGACCACTCGAAGCGTGGGTAGCCGCGCGCAACGCAGACCTCTGCCAATGCCTCGAGCAGTGCGGTGCCGTGACCCGATCCGCGTCGCTCAGGGCGGACGTAGAGGTCCTCCAAGTAGAGGCTGTAGCGGCCGGTCCACGTCGATGCACGCACACCCCAGAGCGCGAAGCCAGCGAGAGCGAATGGTGACCCTTGTCCATCGTCAACGACGTGCGCGTAAGCCGCTGGCGCCCCGTTCGGTGTCGACCCGCGACCGAAGAGCAGCTGTTCGAGCATCTCCGGGGATGACGTGACCTGGTCACGGGCGCGCTCGAATTCGGCGAGCCCGCACACCATGTCGAAGATCTCCGCAACGTCAGCGACCGTCGCAGGACGTGGCGTCGACAGCGTCAGTCCTGCTCGGTGATGGTGACCGAGTGGATCTCCACGAGTTCGGTCGGCTTGCCGGATTGGGTCCCCACCGCTTCAATCGTCGAGACCACGTCCATGCCGGAGATGACCTTGCCGAAGAGGGAGTAGAGCGGGGGCAGGCCAACGCCTGAGGGCCCGCAGATAATGAAGAACTGGCTGCCGTTGGTGTTGGGCCCAGCATTGGCCATGGCCAGCGAACCGAGCTCGTAGCGTCCGGCCTTCGGGAGCTCGTCAGCGAACTTGTAGCCCGGTCCGCCCATGCCAGTTCCGGTGGGGTCGCCACCTTGGAGCACGAAGCCCGGGATCACTCGGTGGAAGACGATTCCCTCGAAGTAGTGGTAGCGGGCGAGGAAGACGAAACTGTTGACGGTCTTCGGGGCGGCGATGGGGTCGAGCGCGATGGTCATGGTGCCCTTGGAGGTCACCATCTCTGCGCTGTAGCGCTTGGCCGGGTCGATGACCATTGGCGGCTCGCCGCTGAAACTCTGGGTCTTCGGGCTCGAGCCGTCGAGGGCAGGCGCGTCGGGGGTGGCCATGGGATTCTCCTTCAGGGTGGTGGTGACTAAGGGGTGACCGTCACCGAGAGCATGCGCTCGATGACGTTCGGCGGCACGCCAGCAGGGGTGCCGTAGTTCGAGATGGTCTGGACCACGTCCATCCCAGAGACGACCTTGCCGAGCAGGGTGTACTGGTTCGGGAGGCCTTCTCCGTTGACACCGGTGACGACGAAGAACTGACTGCCGTTCGTTCCCGACCCGCTGTTGGCCATCGCCACTGAACCAACGGGGTACTGCAAGGCTGCGTTCGCGGCCTTGGCCGGATACTCGTTCTCGGTGACTTGGTACCCCGGCCCACCGGTGCCAGTTCCGGTTGGGTCGCCACCTTGGATGACGAAGTTCGGGATCACCCGGTGGAACGTGACGCAGTTGTAGAAGCCGTGATGCGCCAGGAAGATGAAGTTGTTGACGTTGTGGGGCGCCTGCTTTGGATCGAGGGCGATCGTGAACGAACCAACGGTGGTCTTGACGGTGGCGTAGTAGGTCTTCGCCGTGTCGATGGTGATCGGCGGCTCCGTTGTCCAGCTCAGGTTGTTGGCGCGAGCCGTTGGGCTTGCTGGGCACCCTGCAGCCACGGCCTTGGCGTTGGCCGCAGTCTGGGCTGTGGCGTAGGTCGGGCTCAGCGTCGTCGTGGTCGTCGACGACAACGGTGCAGTGGTGGTCGTGGTTGTGGTCGTGGTCGGCGCAGGCGACGATGACCGACCGAAGAGGAGCCATCCACTCCCGATCAGCACCACGGCAACGACGGCGATCGTGGCCACACGACGGATGACCTTCTGTCGCTGCGCAGCCTTTTGGGCGGCGGCGCGCTTTGCATCTCGTTGAGCCCGCTGGCGGGCGCGCTTGTCACTCGGCATGGCGACCACCCTACCCGCAGCACCGAGATGGCCGACGGAGGCCGCAGAAGCGTCCGACTACCATGGCACTCGTGAGCCTGCTCGTTCAAAAGTTCGGCGGCACGTCGGTCGGTGATGCCGAGCGGATTCGTGCTGTTGCCGACCACATCATGCGCACGCGTCGAGACGGCCATCAGGTGGTTGCCGTGGTGAGCGCCATGGGGAAATCGACCGATGACCTCTTGCGACTCGCCAACGAGGTGTCTTCGACCCAACCGCCCCGAGAACTCGACATGTTGCTCACGACCGGTGAGCGAATCTCCATGGCGTTGCTTTGCATGGCGCTCGCTGACCTCGGAATCCCCGCTGCGTCGTTCACCGGTAGCCAGGCCGGCATCATGACCAGCGACGAGCACACCAAAGCCAAGATCACCGAGATTCGCCCCGACCGCCTCTTCGAGGCACTCGACCAAGGTTTCGTTCCTGTCGTCGCTGGCTTCCAGGGCATGTCGGCCGATCGCAACATCACCACGCTCGGCCGTGGTGGCTCCGACGTCACCGCCGTTGCCCTCGCCGCAGCGCTCAAGGCCGACGCCTGCGAGATCTACACCGACGTCACCGGCGTGTACACCGCCGACCCACGAGTTGTGCCATCGGCGCGCAAGCTGCCGAGGGTTGGGTTCGACGAGATGCTCGAGATGGCGGCCACTGGTGGCCGAGTGCTCATGCTGCGGTCCGTTGAATTCGCCCGGAACCACCACGTCCCCCTCCACGTCCGGTCGAGCTTCACCTGGGAGCCCGGAACGTGGATCGTTGAAGAGGAGCCATCAATGGAGTACGCCGTTGTCACCGCAGTGACCCATGACACCTCAGAAGCCAAGATCACGGTAACTGCGGTTCCCGACCGTCCCGGTGTCGCCGCCCACCTCTTCCGTGCTGTTGCCGAAGCAGGCATCAACGTGGACATGATCGTGCAGAACACGGCGGAGAACGGGATGACCGACATCTCCTTCACGGTGCCGAAGGTTGACCTTCGATCCGCCGTTGCCATCTGCGAGACCCTCGCCGGCGAACTCGGTGCAGCCTCGGTGTCCTACGACGACACCATGGCGCGCATCTCGCTCATTGGTGCAGGCATGAAAACCCATCCGGGGGTCACCGCCAAGATGTTTGAGGTGCTGGCCGAGCTCGGGATCAACTTGGAGATGATCTCGACTTCGTCGATCCGTATTTCTTGTGTGGTCCGAGAGGACGTCGTGGAACACGCCATGCGAGCGCTGCACGCAGCGTTCGATCTCGATCGCGCCTCGTGAACCTGAAAGGACACTCGTCATGAGAATCGGCATCGTTGGAGCAACGGGTCAAGCCGGATCGGTCATGCGAGCGATTCTCGACGAGCGCAACGTGCCGGTTGAGGAGATCCGATTCTTCGCCTCTGCGCGATCGGCGGGGACCACCTTGCCGTGGAAGGGCACCACCGTCACCGTTGAAGATGCCGAAACGGCGGATTTCACCGGCCTCGATGTCGTGCTCTCTGCTGCGGGTGCCACCTCATCGAAGGCCATCTCGCCGAAGATCGCGGCATCTGGGGCGATCGTGGTCGACAACTCCTCGGCATGGCGCATGGATGACGACGTCCCACTCGTCGTCAGTGAAGTCAACCCTGAGGATCTCCGACACGCTCGAAAGGGCATCGTCGCCAACCCGAACTGCACGACCATGGTCGCGATGCCCGTCATGAAGGTGCTCCACGATCGTGCCGGCCTCCGCTCCATGGTGGCCTCGACCTACCAAGCAGTCTCGGGGGGAGGCCGCGCTGGCGTGGCGGAACTGGCCGAACAGGTCATCGCCACCGCCGAAGCGGCCGAAGCGCTCGCGCTCGATGGACGTGCCGTCGCCTACCCCGCGTCTAGGAAGTTCCCAGGTCCGATCGCCCACAACGTGCTCTCGATCGCCGGGAGTCTGCTCGACGACGGTTCGGGGGAGACCGACGAAGAGCGCAAGCTCCGCAATGAGAGTCGCAAGATCCTCCACATTCCCGATCTCGCTGTTGCCTGCACCTGCGTTCGAGTTCCCGTCTTCACGGGGCACTCAATGTCCATCGTGGCGACCTTCGACCAGCCGATCAGCCCCGACGAGGCCATGGAACTGCTCGAGGGAGCCAAGGGCGTCGTCACCGCCGAGATGCCTACACCACTCGCCGCTGCAGGAATTGACCCCTCCATCGTCGGACGGGTCCGGTTGGTGCCGGGATTCCCCAACGCATTGGCGCTGTTCGTGAGCGGTGACAACCTGCGGAAGGGTGCAGCGCTCAACGCGGTCCAGCTCGCTGAAGACCTCCTGGCGATGGGACTCGTCGGCTGAGTCAGTCCGCCCCGGCGGATCGATGGGCGGCTGGCGGGTTCGCCATCCGGCGAGCCAAGTTCACGGCGTGGTCGCCGAAGCGCTCGTAGAAGCGAGCAACCATGGCGAGTTCAATGGCGACGGGGAGGGCCATGGAGCCTGACCCGACTTCGGCCGTCAACGTGACGTGGAGGTCGTCGAGCTCGTCGTCGAGGTCCTCAATGGAGTTCGGGGTGCCGATGCCGTCGGCCAAGAGATCGCCGGTTGCCCGCCAGATCGTGGTAGCTACTTCGCCCATGCGCTCAACGAGCCCTCTGCTCCGTGGGGACATCTCGGCCCCAAGTCCCCGCACTGCTCTGCGGGCGATGTGCTCTGCGAGGTCGCCGTTGCGCTCGAGGTCGGGGAGCATGCGCAGCGTGGCGAGGAGGATGTGGCGTTCGTCTACCGTTCCGATCCCGCACGCGAGCGCGTCGAGTACTTCACGGGCGATCTCTTTGGTGAGTCGGTCGACGAGTTCGTCTTGGTCGACGAAGCGTTTCGCCACTTCACGATCTCCAGAGAGGAGCGCGTGGGTGGCCCCAGCGATCCCCTCGCCAACGAGGGCGAAGACCTGGATGAACCGGTGATTCGTCGAGTCAATGTTTGCCTGCGCTGAAGTTGGCGTCGCAGGTGGAGGCGCGAGTTCGGCGTGTTGGAAGAACAGTGAACGACGGGGCACCTTCTGCACACTACTGAGGAACCCGCCGTCACGGCCTCGCTGTAGCGTGCCGATCACCTGAGACTCGGAGGTTGCCATGTCGTCATCGCTCATCCTCGCCGCACTCGTCGGTGCGCTCATTGGCGCAGCAGTGACTGCCCTAGCCCTTGGGGGATGGGCCCGGGTCGTCTCGCGGCGCAACGCTCGCCTCCACGAGGACCTCCTCGGAGCGACGGCCGACGCCGCTCGGTCATCCGAGCGACTGCGGGAGCTCGAAGCTGGGAAGGGGACTGACGAAGAACGGCTCCGGGGCCTCTTCGCGAAGGTGAGCCAGGAGGCCTTGACGGTCAACGCCGAGCAGTTCTTGCAGTTGGCCGAAACTCGCCTCGGTGCGGCACGCGACGCAGCGGCAGTGGAGCTCGATCGCCGGACGGACTCGGTGCAGCAGATCCTCGAACCCCTCGGGGCACAGCTCGAGCGATACAGCACGGCGGTGGCGGAGATCGAGAACAAGCGGACCGATGCGTATCGGCTCCTCGTCGAGCGGGTGGACTCGTTGGCGAAACTCGGCCAGGACCTCCGGCACGAGACTGCCAGACTCGTCCAGTCGCTTCGTGCCCCACAAACCCGCGGGCGCTGGGGGGAGCTCCAGCTTCGTC
>Ga0007810_1000503_pt1 | contig 11667 bp, 14 predicted proteins | sample CryBogCBE15Jun09_FD_71193 | JGI IMG/M metagenome (GOLD analysis project Ga0007810, IMG submission 71193) | Freshwater microbial communities from Crystal Bog, Wisconsin, USA - CBE15Jun09 | ecosystem: Environmental > Aquatic > Freshwater > Lake | place: Crystal Bog, Wisconsin, USA | collected...
GAGGAGGGAGAAGAGTTAGAAGGGGACGTTGAATCAGACTTTGAAGAAGGCTCAGAAGTGCATTTTGAAGAAGACATCGATACCATGGCACAGGCTTTTCCTAAGGGATTGCTACGCAAGGTCTTCATCAATTGAATACCACATATAATATATAAAGGGTTGGTATTCATGATAGAACAACCTAATCACCGAATAACTCTCTACCCCGCCCCTCACTCTTTTCAAGGGGAAAAAGGAGTTGGATTTCACCTGAAAAGAAAAGGGGAAGGGAAAGAGTCCAGTCTACCTAATTAACCCCTATCAAAACGCGACTCTTGTAGACTAAAACTTGTATGCTAAGCCGAACTTAAGAACGTGAGCAGAATACTTAACAGTGGCATCACTGTATTTCACCTTTCCACCCATGTTGTAGCCATATTCAACGCGCGCCAATAAGTGACCAAACGCCCGTTCATAACCAAATCCTGGAACAAAAACAACGTTTGTCTTTGATTTATTTTTTTCACTACCTTCTACTTTTACTGTATCTTTACTCATTTCAAGGCCTAGTTTAGCGTAAATCAAATTGTTATTGTCAATCACCGCTCCAAGACGAGGCGCCAAACCAAACACGACACCTCTATCATAGGTGTACTTAAATTGGACTTTTTGAGCATTGGCCACCTCAAACTCATAATTGAGTTTCTTATTGGCAGTGCTATGCTCAAGGTTAAACTCTCCACCCCAATAAAATCCATTGTTGTTTTGTCCATACCCTGTATACAGACCATAGGTCATGCCATTGGCTTTTTTGCTTTTTTTCAAAGCATCTCGTGTTGTTTGTCTCCAAGTGTCATCAGCATCAATTTTATGGTTTTGCTGGGTCCAGCCTAACTGAGCGCCCAAATAAAATCCGTTGAAAGAACCGGAAGAGGCTTGTGCAACCTGAGTCACCGCTAAAGTCCCGAAGAGCAGCAGAGATAATTTTTTCATTTTTAAAACCTGACTTTTTTTATGGTTAAATGCCGGAGACTCAATTTTTAGGGTTTTATCAATTTAATACTACGCAAACGGGACGTGAATGACAAAAAACCAGCCTTCCTGTCACGAATCTCTGCGCCCCCCTCAGCTTTGTCAAGGGAAAAAAGGAGTTGGATTTCAATCCAAAAGAAGATCATTCTTTTTGACAACCCTTTCACTAGCTTTTCTGCCAATAAAGTTCGAACACCTAGTTCATTATCCAAATTGCAGCGTTCAAGTAGACCGCAAAGAGAAGCCAGATAAAATAAGGGAGAATCATAAGAGTCGTCAATTTAAATTGGGACTTAGTTAAGACAATGGTTACAAGCGTCAACACTGCCATAACAATAATCCAAAGTAAGCTGAATCCAATCAGATGAAAATAAAAGAAAAGGATAGTCCATAGCCAATTCATAAGCATTTGCAAAGAATACAAAGTTATCGCTGTGTTTGTTTTTGAGGTTCTAGGCCTTTGACATAAAGAATAACCTACTAAAGCAAGCATCGCATAAAGAATTGGCCAAACCGTAGAGAAAACAATCGCAGGCGGCGTCAAAGCAGGTTTCTTAAGAAAAGCATACCACGTCTCGATATTTGCGCTGGTAATAAATCCAAGCAAAAGCCCTATAAGCTCGAATGATAAAATCCACAAAACCACCAGAGGCGCTTTCCTTAACACCAATTTACCTCATATAGTGTCTTTCATTCACCTGTGCATAATAGGCCTATTTAAGCTGAATACCAAGCTCATTTAACCGTCAGAGTTCAAACTCGCTGGTTACTTAAGTCAAAATCTTTTCAAGGGGAAAAGAGAGGTGGATTTCTCCTAAAGAGAAAAACCCTAACATCTCAGCCCCTCGTCTGTAACGACATTGATTATTGCTGATAAACGACAATCCGTGTTGCCGGTTGGTATTGTCGCATAAAAATAGGTTGAGTAGAGGGAGAGGATACCAAGAAAGAGCATAGACACCTAGGGGCAAACCTCATCCGGAACGACCACACCCCCACGAACAAGGACCGTATCCAGGTCTGTTTCATGGACCAAAATCATCATGCCGGCAAGGGTCAGAACACAAAAGACCTGTCCTTGAATCCTTCGTTCATAGGGCTCTCTTGGGGTTTTCTCACAGCGGGAGGAAGGCTTTTCTTTTAAAGCCGGATCTTGATGGACAAAAGGCATGGGAACTCTCCTCTACCGGCTTTCCGGTAACAAGGCTAACAGCAGGTAAGACGGCTTATGGGGGGTGAGATAGGTCAATCCGGTGTCCTTGAAGGTGGGATGATGAATGTTTTGATCGGCTATGCACACCAACCCTTCTGGGTTGGAAAGGCGATGTTGATAGGTGACAGTGATCAGATGCTCAAGCCCATCCTCTTGATCAACACAACCCGCCGTTTGAACATTCAACCCTCGCCAGTCAAGGATCTTGTCCTTGCCGGAAAGGATTTGAAACACACAAAAGATCTTACCGCCGACAGGACACAGAAGATGGCTCTTGGTATGGTCCTGGATGATTCTCAAGATAGCCGCGTTTTGAACTGCAGAGTCTTGGTAAGAGAGCGCGGTGAGGGGGAATAAAATAGAAGGGGTGGTCATTGTACCAATCTTTCCTCATTAAAAAACACAAAGGGATTCTTTTGCAGTCGGTTAGCTGTTGATCTTTGCAACAAAAGAAAGGATTGAAAAACCCGTCATGGGAAGAGGCTGATTTGTTTGCCATCAGACTTGTCTTTAGGATTCTAAAATCGGCTTTGTTATCAACAGTCAAGCCTAGAAAAGGACCTGGTCAAGGGGGCTTCATAAGAAAAGCTTATCAAGTGTAGCGTTGAAGGGCGGCTTTTCTAGCTTTAGGGTCCTTATCTTCTTGGGCTATTGTGACGGATGGCATCCCGGCTTTGAAACAAAGCGCTGATTGTATCGTTAGGCAGTCCGTCCTCTTCCCATCCACTCCTTTCTTCCCCTTGATCATCGATCCGGTATCGCGGCTTATCGTAATCCTCAAACTGTGCCAGTTTTTTGGTTACTTTCTCAAGATTCTTTCTTAAATTAAGGATATCTTGATCCTTTTTGGTTATCAGTCCGTGAAGACTCCCGGCAGCCTTCATATCGCGGTAATACGTCTGATAGTCTTGGCCAATCGAGAGCATTTTCTTAGCCAAAGTGAGGGGATTCTCCATCAAGTCCGTCAGGTCTTCTAAGGCTTGGTCTCGTTCTTTTGGGGAAGAGACCAACAAGAAATAATCAAAGGCAGCCACTTTATCATCGAGATGATCGTCATCGGTATATTTACGAATGTTGTCCAATTCCTTATTGGCTGTTGCCAAGACCCTACCAAACAGATGCGTCGGATGATTATAATCATCCGCTGCCTCATCGTGTTCCAAAGTCTCCATGAGTTTGCTGGCTTCTTCTTCGGATAAGGATCCCTCTTCGACAAAGGTCTTGGTCATCTTTAACGCGTTTTTAAGGCGTTGGGCATTCTGGCGGCCATACTGTTGGTTTTCAACGAGGCGTTTGTGGGTCTTGGTTAATTCCTCTTTGAGGCTTTGAAGCGCTCCTTGGGTTTCTTCTGTTGAGGCGTCCTCTGTTGAGCGGCTATCTTTCTTTGGTGCGCCAGGACTGCTTATGTCTTCGTCTCCAGAAGTCTCTTTGACTATTCCTTGGGTGCTCTCTTGAGCCTCCTGTGCTTGTGAATGTCCAAGGGGGCCCTCTGGCGGTTTTGAAAGGGCAAGGGCTTGATCGCGATCATGGAACAAATCGGCGATCGTATCGGGACCAAGACTTGTCTGACCCAGATGCATCTGATCAGGAGCGTCTTGAGCACGGCTTGTCTGAGGTTTCTTCTCACCTGCTTCTTTTCTGGAGGGGATTGGGTTCTTTTCTCTTAAGGGGTCAATCATTGGCGAACTCCGGGATTTTGGGGGGACGGGGATATAGATTGGTTTTGGAAGTGCAAGGGCTCGCCTCTACCGGCAACGCCTTGCTCCATCATGGTTTTTTGTTGCATCGCTGCCTGCATTTCTTTGGCTATGGCTTCGGGGTCTCTGACACCCAGACGTCTCAACAGCTCCGGCGATAACATCAGCCATTGCGCGTGGGCATGACTTAACAGCGATTCAAACGTAGCTTTTTGTTCAGCAAAAGAACTCTGGTAGTCCGGGACTTCTTCAATATAAAGCGATACCGGCAAAGACCGGATATCGTTAAAGATCACAGGCTTAGAGTCTATGATCCGGGTTAAGTTTAAAATGATGCTGGTGAGATCAGTTGGCCCCAACAACTCAACCGCCAGATTCATCTCGCCGCCGGCTTGGATCATATTCAGCAGAAACCGAGCTTCTCTTTTCTTCATCTGCGAGAAGTTATCAAAGGCAAACACATTGTTCCGTACCGAATTGACTTGACGGATATGCTGGGCAACGCCGCTGGTCGCATTGGTTTGAATCCCCAGCATCTCATCATAGATGCCCGTCACCCGTTGAATCAGATTCAGGTAAAGGTCGACAATCTTTAATTGTTCTTCTCCCAGCTGGGCGTTGCTCGAGACCTGGAACTTGGAGTCTTTGGGCAAGAGGATGACCGAATCAGCGGTTTTGAGTTCTCTGCGGATGGTTTCAATATCGCGCCCCGGCATCGGGTTGCCTTCAAAGATCACCCGGGCTGAATTGATCGCATACACCGATTTGGTTACTCGAACATTACAATCGCGTTGGATGTCCTTCATGCTTTCCAAGAGGCCGTATGGTACTCCTGTCTTAAATCGCCGTTGAAACACAATGGGGATATAGCTAAAGTCCTTTTGATCCGGAAACGTCGCTTCTAAGGGCGCATGCTCTAAAAGGGTGTTGCCCAAGAACAAGGTCCGCATGATCCGCTCGCCTTTTGTTTCTTCTAGATCCTGTTCAGACCCGGCCAAGGATTCAGCAGTTTCAAGGTTAAACGTCTCAAAGAAGCGGCCTTGGGTATCAAAGCCTTTGTAAACCTTACAGGGGACCTTGTATTGGACTTCAACGACTAAGACCCGGCTTCGGTTGGTAGCGCCTCCTAAATTAGGATCGGTATAAAGAGCCTCTCGGTCCATCAGTTCAGGACTTTCCAGTCCGGGACTCTCCAGTGCAAGACTATTCAGTCCGAAACCATCAATGCCTTGGTAAGAGGAGAAGGCTGTTGGATCGATGGTTCTGGCAGCTTGAGGCCACTGGGAGATCACTCTCTCAGGGCGCATCCAGCGTTTGCGACAGATGTACTTCATGCTGGTGTATTGGGGGGTGAGATCATCGGGATCGGGCAGAAGCGTAAAGGGGTGGACATAGTCATAAAAAATAACCCCGTCTTCCCGGCATAAATGGCTCCACCCAATCCCGCAGATCAAAGAGTCCCTAAACTTTAACGATCCCTTATAGGGAATATCCTGATGGTCTTGGATATAAAACAGCATGTGGGTTAACGCTTCGGCGAGTTTATCATCGGCGCGGTTATGGGAATCATTCCGGCAAGCGATGCGGTAGCGGGATTGGATTTCAACGCCGGACAGACTATCGATAAAGCCTTTACAAATGTTCACGGTAATCGGCAATTGCCCGCGTTCTCGTAAAATTCTTAAATCAAGCGCTTCCCATTGGCCGGTGCCATCATAAAAGCCATAATCGCTGATACACTTCTCCCGAAACGCCACCATCGAGGGATGCAGATTCGCAATCCTAAAAAACTCTTGCGCCGTATTCAAAGCCTTTTGGCGAGATTCGGAAAGGGGGTACGCCAAGGAGAGAGTCTCCCTTATTCCACAGGCGGGATGGTTTCAGGGTCTGGCAACGGGAGGATAGGGATCCTGTCTTTAAGATCTTTTACCGACACACTCACCTCATCACAAAGGCGGCTCAGGGTCTCACAGGTCTCTTGAAACTGAGCGGTGGTTTTGAGTTTGTCATCGGCATGAAAGACCTTGGAGGCGAGATCTTTGATGTAGGTTGTATCAATCACAAAATCACCGAGCATATGACTGTTTCTTTTCTGTTCTTCGATTTGAAAACGCAGATTCATCATTGGCCTTATAATCTTTTTGAAAGGTGTCTTTACTATACACTATTTGGGCAACATTTGAAACCGATGAGAGGGGGTTTTTAAAGGGTTTTATTTTTAAAAAGCGCAAAAAGAACCTTTGGAAAACCTACATTGCCTATGCACGATTTCTGCATCACCTTGGTCTTTTATAACCCTTTTAAAATCTCATAATTCAGAATTACAAAAACCAGGTTTATAGGGTTTTTTAACTTGAATCCTTCTCAAGAGTGTGGATCTCTAGAACTGAAACTTTTTACGGAGAATTATTATGAAAATAAAGGGTATTATTTTAAGCATTTGTCTTGCAGCTTCTACAAGCTCTGCATTTTCTAGCTCTTACACTCCTGCTGGAATGTATCCTGACGAAATAATAGGACATATAGGGGAAGCAGCAGGAAAAACCCGGGTTAATCTTCAAAATAAGCCGTTATGTTTTGCGAGCGAAGATATGATTTTTGATCCTACTAAAGTTGAAACTTTCATCTCTGCTTTACCAGACAGCGTCAAAATCCTAGATTTATCTCTCAACAGACTTCCAGAAACAGCCCTTCCCTCTTTCATACCACTGTTACAGAGAGAAAGTTTTGATTGGCTTGATATAACCACAAATAGTGGCGCTGATAGTATGGAAGGAATAAGAAATTTGACGACAGCTATGAGTGGATTGAGTACTGATTTAAAAATAAAGTATTTAGGTAAGGTGATTTGGGTAAGAAAAGAGCATTTAGGGAGTGTAGCTGAAAGGCGTATTCTTGTTGAGCCTTTTGTTTCTCATCATCAACGATATTATGAAGAAAAAGAAAGGTTAGATGCCTCTTCCAACGTTTGATCTCTGTTGGGTTTGAAGTAATTCATGTTGGTGCACTGATCCTGTTATTGAGATGCCAATACAAATTGGGAGTTGAGTATTATGCTGTTATCTCTTGAAGGGGATCAGCAATATCTTTTGTAATTTCATGAATACTTGCGCTAACATCCCTTAGAACTGTGCAGTCAATATCTTGTGTATCTTCCTTTTCCCCCAATATGGCCGTAAATGCCATTAGCCCTTCTTTGAGGGCCCCTGAACCAATGACAGCCATAGCAACAGTGATCCATGCATTATCATCGTTACGATCTTTGGAAGCAAAAAATACTGTATTGTGTAGGGACCCACTTAAAACTTTCATGGTTGATACAAGACCAGCCAATTCAGTTGCTCGGCGCAGGTCGGTTGATAAAAGACTTCTTGCTTTGATGGTAAGAGTTTCCTCGATCGTCCGCAACGCATGCTGGGCTTTTGGTAATTCATTTTTTAACACCTGAACTTTAACCATCAGACGCTCTTGAACATCTGGGAGAGTTGGTGCACCGGAAGAAGCAGGAAGAGCAATCCGTGCTCTCTTGGGTTGTCCATCTTCTGTTTCTTGGTCTAGAGCGGTTAAAACAGTCGTCGATGCAAAAGCACCCAGACACAAACAAACAGAACACAACAATAAGGCTGGATATTTTATCTTTTTATAAAGCGACATGAGAGATCTCCTCTGATCTATAAACCGAATCTAAGACAAACTACCTAGGCTGAGAGATTAAAAAGGATGCTTCATTGTAACCGATTGCTACTCACAATTGTAGCACTCTCTGGTAGAGCTATACCGCCCAGTAAGACATAGGGCCCATTAATCATATCTTTGATGGTTAAACCGCCTGGTACGATTGGGGCGCCTGGAATCGGTGAGGAAAGTGAGCTATGGGAGAGTTCATTTAAATTGTTACTAACACGCTGGGGAAGAGCTATGTGCAAGAGAACACTATCCGGTATAAAGGCGAGAGGCACACCAAAAATTGTACCAAGAGGAAACAATCCAAGGGTGAGTCTGTTCATAATGGAGGACATGTCGTTAAAATAGCCGCCGGCTCTTAAACTAGCCGTTAATGCCGGCGTTATCACTCCCAGAGCATTGGCCGCTCCAAGATTGGCAAGCAATGCGGGAGAAATAAGCACCCCGTGGGCTAACCGTCTTGTAATCATACGATTTATATTTGGCAAATTCATAGGCAGAGGAGGACCGGCCAAAGGCAGATGAACGTCCCAAGGAGCCGGAGGTATGGCTGTAAATCGTCCTAATCTGACTTGAACAGGCACTGGGTCCGCAAGTATTACCGGATGATTCAACCGTCTTTGATCATCAGGGTAATTTGTCGTGGCGCTATTTGTCAGTGCGGGCTGTCCCCCTGGGACATTAACATGCTCATAAACCTCATAGCTAAAACAGGGCGCGCCTGCAGCATAGATAGGATTAAAAAATGCACATGCCAGCAACGACAAAGGAAGAAAAGTCTTAACCGACTTTCTACAAAAACGAAACATTCTATACAAATGCATCAGCAGGAAATTCAGGCTGAGGGATGTCTTCAACAATTTTTTGAAACGCCGCGGCCAATGCTTTGAAAGGGGAATTGTCCTCTTGAGCTTCATCTAGGTAGACAATCAACTGGTCTATTTCTTGTTTCAAAGCCGGTGCCGATCCAATGCCGATGGATACGATGACCGGATCTGTTGATCGTAAACAACTGAGCACATCCTGGATAGAAGAGCTAAAGGCTTTAAGATTGGTTATCGAACAAGCCGCCTTAAAGGCTGCCAGTTGATTTTTATCCCTTTGGTCATCCATGATAGAGTGGAATCTTTCTTGAAGTGTTGTTAAAACTTCAATCTGAAGGGGCAGATGCTCCAATAAAAGCTCTTTTTTGCTGGGAACCTCAATCCGCGCTCTCTTGGGTTGTCCGTCTTCTATTTCTTGGTCTAGAGCGGTTAAAACAGTCGTCGATGCAAAAGCACCCAGACACAAACAAACAGAGCACAACAGCAAAGCTGGATATTTTATCTTTTTATAAAGCGACATGAGAGATCTCCTCTGATCTATAAACCGAATCTAAGACAAACTACCATGGAGAACAGGTTAAAATATAGGTAAAACTCAGAGCTTAGACGGTTTTTGAAGAGGGGGCCTCTTAACCGAATGATATTAAGCCCATGCCCACCCCCCGATTGAGGATACCTTCACGGATGAAGGGGGGGGACTTTGGACTTGATCCTCCCGTCCCCTACGCCCCCTAGTTTAGAAACAGTATAAATAAGTATTCATTTCTTTCAAGACTTTCTGCCTGCAGGGTATACCTTGTAAGGCTTGTTTTTCCTCGGTTTTGGGCTGGGGATGCTGATGACCGTCTGATATATCATCATCTGCTGAAGGCCTTATGATCAAACTAATAAGCTCATTAGACAAATGAACCAAACAAGATGCTGCCTCAGTTCTACCATTAGGGCTCCTCAAGACCGGCCTCCACCGCCAAAATCAGCTCTCCCGCCGCCGTCTTGACTTCACCCTCTACAGTTGAGCCAAAAGACCTCGATTCAAAAGCCGGAACGCCCCTTTTGTTTTTGAGCCAAACCTTCAAAAAGGTTTGCTTGTCCTCCACACTCCAGGTCTTCAACCAATCCGTCACCTGGGTATCAGACGTCTCCTCCTTGGTCACCGAGACACTGCGCTCAGGCTTGGGGTAAAAGTATTCCATCGACAGCTTGATTGCCCACGGTTCCTTATCAATCACCGCTTTTTCCAAGACAAGCTTGCCAACCTTCTGGATCTCATCCTGATGAGCCCGACAAAAGGCCTGGTACTCGTCAGAGAGAAGACTCCGACGCTTGGGTCTGCCCAAAGGATTGGCGTTATTGCCGGGTTGACAGACCATAAGACCCCCTTCCTGATTTGTTGATGGCTCAAAAACATTTTAATCATGCCCACCGCGCGATGGTTTGTCAGAAATGTCTGCGCATAGCCTGTTCGCATTATACCATCAAACCCGCTCGTAGCCCATGGTTTTATTGGGGTTATCGGGGGTTTAGCAGAAGGTTTGGGAGAGTTTTAGGTTGAGGACGATCCTCTTGAGTATGGTCACATTACATCCATAATATGATATCCCCCTCCAGGCCAATGACACTGCCAACATGGTCATATCCTTATGATATCAATCTACCCTCATCACCATCCTCAACAAAGGACCAAACACACCCCACGAAAGACCTCGATTTTGCCTGTCATCCTGAGTTTTCCTATGGTTACCGCACCATATCGACCAAACCGACACCTCCAAATTCCAGAATGCAACAGTTGCATTCTGGCAAAACCCCTTATTTTCTGAGGCTCTCCGGCTGTAAATTCTTCAAAAACAATTCCAGAATGCAAAAGTTTGCATTCTGGTTGCATTCTGGCCAAACCCTAAAGTTTCTACGGGTTTGAGAGCGATAAAATCGGTTTTTCAAATTCCAGAATGCAAAAAGTTGCATTCTGGATTGCATTCTGGCAAAACCCCTTGCTTTCTGCCACTTCCCCAGATTGAACTGATATAGATTTTGCAAAATATCCGCCTCCCCCTGAGGTTATTATATATTAACCCCCGTAGGGGGTATATATAATACACCCAGGGTGGGGGAGGAGATGGTGATAGTGGTGATGATGGTGTTTGTGGTACGATGATTTCAACAGCACCCCAACCACAAACCATGATGCTATTTTTTAGACGACTCCACCGATTTTTTAGGCGACGTCGATACAAGCCACCTACCATCACCAACAGCAAATGGTTTTGGTAGGCGATCCAACGACGACCCGCAGCCTAATCCTGCAGGGGATATTGGAGCAGTCAACACTACCCCATACCCAAACACCCTTGCCAATGCCTCTATTTTGAGTCTGTAAGGGTCTTGAAGGAGATTTCTGTGTTGGAGTAGATCCATACCATAAAATCGTTGTACATGCGTTTAAACGACCATAGCGACGATGAAAGGGATACCCCACCCCTCAAACACCCTTGCTAATGCCTCTATTTTGAGGCTGTAGGGGTCTTGAAGGAGATTTCTGTGTTTGAATAGCCCTAGACCATAAAACCGCTGTACGATCAATTAAACGACTATAGCGACGATGTCCCTTGAAAACCTTAGTTTTGCTAGTGGACATCCGGCTCAAGTATAGGTTATGATAAAAACTAAGTAAAAATGCACAAATCAAAAATTAAAAAAATGACCCCCCTCTCAACCCCTTTAACACTGGCTATGGGCACCCAAATAGGCTGGGCTTTATTGCATCAAGGCACTGTTACCAGTGGCAGCCTCGCTTTCAAAAACGATCGCCACCAAGGCGGTAGGACGCGCTCCTTTCTCTTCTCAAAATGGCTTGATGAAAAGCAGACGTTAGCCGGGGGCATCTTATCGGAGGTCTATTTTAAAGAGAGTCGACAGCATTTGGGGGGTGTGTCTTATTGGAATAACGATTTCCTCGCCGTCTTAGTAGAGTGGTGTGAAAGCGAGGGTATCCCTTATGAAGGGGTATATGTCGGCACCATCAAACATCATGCCACAGGCAAAAGAAATGCCAACAAACAAGACGTCATCACCGCCATGCAAGCCAAGGGCTATCAGCCTCGAGAAAACACGGAAGCAGACGCTCTCGCTCTTTTAGAGTGGGTAGGGGATCAATAGACTTCGCTCGTCTATCACATTAACCGAATCCTTATGCCGCTTTGCCCAAAACCCTTTCCTCTTTGATCGGTGTTGGTTTATC
>Ga0007810_1000506_pt1 | contig 11626 bp, 12 predicted proteins | sample CryBogCBE15Jun09_FD_71193 | JGI IMG/M metagenome (GOLD analysis project Ga0007810, IMG submission 71193) | Freshwater microbial communities from Crystal Bog, Wisconsin, USA - CBE15Jun09 | ecosystem: Environmental > Aquatic > Freshwater > Lake | place: Crystal Bog, Wisconsin, USA | collected...
TACCACAAACGATTCTTTCGCATCCAACGGCAGGTGTTCCAACACAGGCTTCATGCTGCAAGTTTTATGCTATTAAATAATCCATTTCGCCCATTGTAATGGTATAAAAGTACAGGTTTTGGATTATATACATGTAGCGCAACTACACCCAACGGAGTATTTTGCGTAAAATTTATGCTATGCCAGGGGTTACATTATCTACCGGCCAACTAAAGGCCTACGAGACAGACGGCTACATTGTTATAAAGAATTTCTGCTCTGCGGAGGAGATCCACAAATTATACAGCACGGCCTTGGAAGATGGCGCCATGCGTAAAAACGCCTTGGACCTAAACGACCAAACCGGCAAAAAAACCAAGCTGTCGTTGTGGTTTACGCCGGGCAACGATGTGTTTGGCTACCTTACCCGCAGCGAAAAAATGATTGCGCCCGTGGCACAGCTGCTGGACAGCGACGCACCGGTTTGCCACTTCCATTCAAAGCTTATGCAAAAAGAGCCCAAAGTAGGCGGTGCCTGGGAATGGCACCAAGACTATGGCTATTGGTATAAAAACCAGTTTATGTTTCCCCGGCAGCTTATTAGCGTAATGGTGGCACTTACGCCTGCCAATAAGCAAAACGGTTGCCTGCAGGTAATAAAGGGCACGCACAAGCTGGGGCGGCTTAACCATGGCTTTGCAGGCGAACAGGTGGGCGCCGATATGGTAATGGTGAACAATGCCCTAAAAACCATGGAACTTGTTTACTGTGAGTTGGAAGCCGGCGATGCGCTATTTTTCCACCCCAACCTACTGCACCGCAGCGAAGCCAATTTGTCTGATTATCCGCGGTGGTCCATTATATCCTGCTACAACGCACAGTCCAACCCCGCCTACAACGAAACCTCCACCAGTTGGCAGGTGCCGGTGCAAGTGGTACCGGATGAAGCCATTTTGCAGTGGGAAGCCGAATCGCTCTCCAATGCCGACTTTTTGAAAAAAGAAAACGACCCAGCTTTGAAGGAAACCGGCTGGGAAAAAGAAGTGGTGGTACAATAAACGGCATTTGGGTTGGTGGAGCGCAGATTTATTGGATTTGATGATTTATAGTGTTGAAGGGCAAACATCAAAGGGATGCAACAAACTGTTAGACACTACCCCGCCAATTATTTACACCCAGCAAAAGTTTATTTTTTTAATGGGCGAAGCCTTACTTTGCAGTACCAAACTAAAACTTCCATGCAACAACAAAATTTTAAAAACCATCCTAGGTTTGTGCCACTGTACCACTACATATTGTCCCTGGTAATATTGGCCATCCTTATTTTGTCCATTATCAACTTAGTTCAATTGGGCATAAGCCACCAAACGGTACTGCTGTTCTTAATGGCCTTGGCGCTTTGCTTTATTTTTTGGCTGTTACGTAGTTTTCCGCTCGCCGTGCAAGACCGCGCCATACGGGCGGAGGAAAGCCTGCGGTTTTATGTGCTTACAGGCAAGCTGCCCGATAGCCGGTTAACCAAAAGCCAAATCATAGCACTGCGCTTTGCACCCGATGAGGAATTGCTTGCCCTGGCAGAACGCTCAGTTAAAGAAAACCTTAGCAACAAAGAGATAAAACAGGCTATCCAAAACTGGCGGGCCGACCACGACAGGGCTTAGAAACCGACAAAGCCCGGTTAAAAAATAAGCCACAACCTATATTGTGCCTTATTTTTTTGGTTGCACCGTGCATTATTTATTATTTTTGTTAACTCTATAAAAACAGTAGACAAAATATATTACTATGGCAGATGGAACATCCGGTCAGCAAGAGGCGAGGATAAATGAAAACAAGGTGCGGTTGAACGCTTTGTGGGTGTTTATATTGGTAACGGTTTCACTGTTTTATGCGGGGTTGCCCATTACAGTATTTCTGGCGGTTGACTTTTTTTTACGCGGTTTTAATTTTGGCAACTACAGCCCGCTGGCCAAACTGAGTGATATTGTTATTAAGCAGTTAAACATTGGCAGTAAGCCTATTTTCCAGGCCCCCAAAAGGTTTGCGGCACGCATAGGTTTTATACTGTCGGTGCTTATTGTCGCGGCCCTGCTGGTGCAACTGAATATTATTGCCCTCGGCTTGGGCATCGTATTTTCAACTTTCGCTTTCTTAGAGTCGTTTCTGGGCTTTTGCGCGGGCTGTTACGTGTATTCTTTTTTGCTGCAACTAAAAATAATAAAGCCCTAACGGCTGTTTAAACCCAGGGCTTTTTCTTGCTGAAAATCTTAATGTTACCATATATTGATTACGGTTGCGACGGCTGGGCAACCTGAATATCATTAAACGCAGAGGTGTCTACCCACTCCTTTTTTATAATCGACCACCAGTCAATGGCCAAGCCATCCAACAAGTACTGGTAAGGTAGCCAACCGTAACCCTTCTCGCCCCAGCTTTCGCCCCAAGAATTTTTAACTAAAAAAGCACCCTTGGTTATTTTGTCGGGTTCAGCCCGGTTGCCTATTTCTTTATTGTCGTCAAAGCCAAATATTGCCAGGCAGTGGCCGCCCTGAATATTGTCGAATGCGGCCGGGTAGGGTATGCACCCTTGTTTGGCGGCATCGCCATCGTACTGGTTATAACTGCTGTACAAGGTAAAGCCACACATGCTGGGGATGCCGTTCAGCAGGCTTTTTTTAATATCACCCAATACCACATCCTTTGCCACCCCTGCCCCATCATGCCTGAAAAATTTGAGGGTTTTATAGTTTTGTGCAAACGAGTATAAAAAAGCTGGCGGCTCATTGTCAAACTGCGATTCGTCATAAGGCCAGTAGTTTTCTGGAGGAACACCAAACAATACCATGGCGGCCATGGTATTGCGGGGGTTGGCACCACTGTCGCCGGTAGTGCGCATGTAGTTGCGCGTTACCTTGTACAAAAAACTGCGGGAATATTTTTGGTACGACCCAAACGTGCGCTTCTCATAATACTCCATCAACGCCGTGGCGGCGTGGGCGGTGCAGGAAGATAGCCCGCCCTGGTGCTCCACAGGCGAGCAAAACGCGCGTAAATCTACCTTACTTGGAGCGGCATCAACCTCTTTGGCAAATGCAAAAAATAGCTTTTCGGCATGCTTGCCGTTTTTAGCATTTTTTTGTTTTCCAGTGTTGCGGTCATCGGTAAAATTATGGATGCTAAAATCCCTAAAATCAGGAAAATCAGGCTGCCATCCAAAACTGTGTTTATTAATGGGCATAGTACAGTGTTATACGGTTGCAATGGGTTAGCCGGAAAAATAAACATTTTTTTTGACGTGGCAATCGACACGGAGGCCAGCCGCTATCAGCAGTAACCCTACATTGGCACTCAACTGCCCGTAAGGTCTTTCTGCAATAAGTCTTGCAACTGCTTTTGGTAGGTATAACTAACGGGTATGCTTTTGCCAGCAACGGAAATAGCATTTTTGTTCCAACTAATAATCTTATCCACCGGCACAATATAGGAGCGGTGTACCCGTATAAACTTCGCGGTGGGCAGCTTATCCAACACCATTTTCATGCTCATGTGTATCAGCATGGGTTTTAAGCCGGTGTATATTTTTATGTAGTCGTCCAGTGCTTCTATCAACTCTATATCCTTAAAAAAAATCTTGTTCCACTGGTAATTGTATTTTACAAACAGGTAGCCCTCGTTTATCTCTTTGTTAAGCCGGTATTCAAACAGCTCCCTGGCTTTGTTTACGGCTTTGTAAAAACGTTCGTACTCAAAAGGCTTAACCAGGTAATCAATAGCATCCAAGTTAAACCCTTCCACGGCGTATTGGCTAAAGGCGGTCGTAAAAATTACAATCGGCTTTACGGCCAGGTTGTTTACAAACTGTAGGCCGGTTTCATCGGGCATTTGTATGTCTACAAAAAGTAGGTCCACCGCCTCCGATTCAATAAACGCTTTCGCTTTGGTGGTGTCTGTAAACACCGCTTTCAGCTCCAGCTCAGGCGTTTGCTCAATATAATTTTTAACAAGCTGTAGTGCTAAAGGCTCATCGTCAATGGCTACACATTTCATGGTGTCTATTTTATCGGCTGGCTGTAAAAGTTAATCATTTGGCACCGGCGCGGGTTGCATGGCCTTAATGGTTAGCGTAACGCTAAAGGTTTCCATAGTCTCTTGTATGTCAAGCACATGCTTATCGGGGTACAGCAGTTCCAGCCGTCTTTTGGTATTGCTGATACCCATGCCGGTACCCTTGTTTTTTAAAGCCATACCAGGAAAATTGGTGTTTACACAAGTAAACTGTATATCCTTGCCCTCGGCATTAATTTCTGCAAGTATGTTCGATTCGTTGTGGGTGCTTATGCCATACTTAAAAGCGTTCTCAATAAAAGGTATCAGCAGCAATGGAGCTATCGATACTGAGCCGGTATCGCCCTTGGTTACAAACTTAATACTTACGTTGTCGGTAAGCCGAATTTTCTGCATCTCAATATAGTTGCGGATAAACTCTATTTCCTGCGCCAGACTTACAATATTGCTGTTGGCTTCCTCCAAGGTGTACCGCAAAATGCGGGACAGCTTCATTACTGCATCGGACGTTTGCTTGCTATTTGACAGAGAAAGCGAATAAATGCTGTTGAGGGAATTGAACAGGAAATGCGGGTTTACCTGCGACTTCAAAAACGACAGCTCCGTTTGCAACTGCTGCCTGCTTATTTCTTCCTTTTTTTGCTCTGCAGAAAACCATTGGCTTACCACGTTTGAGCCAAGACCTACCACAAACACCAACAAAAAAAGCGCAATAGGGCCTGTTGAAAAATAGCGCGGGCCGGGTTGCACATAGTGGGGGTCCATCGCCAGCATTTTCTTTAGGTAGTTTTTGAACTCCACTGAATTTAAGAGGTCCTTATGTTCGCGGGAATGCAATACGATGATGTATAAAATGGTAAGGTATAAAAAAAAGCAGGCGGTTACAGCCGAAATATACAAGATGGTTTTTTTGCGGGCCAGTATGTTGGGTATAAGGTAGCCTTTGTTGAAATAATAAAAATTAACAATCAGCAAAATGGCAAAAATATAAGAATAAACAAACCGGTCACTTTTCAAGGCGATACCCATGTTATTGGGCAAAAAGTAAAACCAATCGCTTTTGGTTACAACCACATCGTTTTTAAAGGGAAAAAGCATGAATGGCAGCCACAAAAAGCACAACCAAGCGGCAATGCTTATGATATTCTGCACCTTTTCATTCCTTTTTTTCAGCTTTTCCATGTAAGCCACTCATTTATTTCAACCTGTAACCTACTACATTTACCTACCCTTGATGTATTTTTTAGACAAGGGCAAACTATGTTTCGGTGGAAGCAAACTGACTGGTACTATTTGCGCCGCTAGTACGACTCACCGTCGTTGGGGAAATCGCCGGTTTTGACATCGCTAATGTACTGCTGCACCGCGCCCGACACCTGCTCGAAGGCGTTGAGGTACTGCCGTAGAAACCTTGGCTTAAACTCGGTATTAATGCCTAACATGTCGTGCATTACCAATACCTGGCCATTGCAATGGTTGCCCGCGCCAATGCCAATAGTGGGTATGCTAAGGCTTTCACTTACCTCCTTGGCCAGTAGTGCCGGTATCTTCTCCAGCACAATACCAAAACAACCCGCATCCTCCAGCAGCTTGGCATCTTTTTTAAGCTTATTGGCCTCCGCTTCTTCCTTTGCCCTAACGTTATAGGTGCCGAACTTGTAAATACTTTGGGGGGTTAGGCCCAGGTGGCCCATAACGGGTATACCGGCAGACACAATTCTTTTTACACAGTCTATTTCTTCCTCGCCACCTTCCAATTTTATGGCGTGTGCGCCGGTTTCCTTCATAATGCGTATGGCAGAGGCGAGGGCGATTTCGGAATTACTTTGGTAAGAGCCAAAGGGCAGGTCTACCACCACTAGGCAGCGCTTAACACCCCTTATAACCGAAGAGGCATGGTATATCATATGCTCCAGCGTTATAGGCAAGGTGGTTTCGTAGCCAGCCATCACATTACTGGCACTGTCGCCTACTAGAATAACATCAATGCCGGCCTGGTCAAAAATTTTGGCGAAGGAATAGTCGTAGGCCGTTAGCATGGAAATCTTTTCGCCGGCAACCTTCATCTTTTGCAGGGTGTTGGTGGTAACCTTTCGAATTTCTTTGGAAACAGACATCTGGATAATTTTTTAGGGGAACGTGAATGAGGTTTCAACACCAGCCGAACGGCAGGCAGGCATGCCCCTGCTTTAGAATAACGCATACCCAGATGCCAAATAAAAAAGGAGTGTAATGTATACACTTTTTTAAAAACAAACGAGAAACATAAAAGACTGCGGATTAATTAGGGGCGAAGCAGGTGGGTATCTGCCCGGTTACGCGGAAATAAAAGCTTCTTTAAGCGTGTTGCAAAAATTGGTCTCCACCATTTTTTGGGCAAGCAATACCATATTTTTAAACGCTACCGCACTGCTTATACCGTGGCCTATTATAACAGGCTTTGCCACGCCCAGCACCGGGGTGCCGCCATAGTTTTCGTAGTGAAAACGACTTAAGTAGGCATCTTGGTTTAAGTTGCGGGCTGCAGCAATTTCGTAGAACGACTCTGCCATTTTAAGCACCACGTTGCCGGTAAAGCCGTCGCAAACGGTTACATCAGCCTTGCCGTGCACTAAATCACGGCCTTCAATATTACCCACAAAATGTATGTCGGTATTGGCTTTAAGCAGCGGGTAAGTTGCCTGCGCAAGCAGGTTACCCTTGCCTTCTTCTTCGCCAACATTTAGCAACGCTACCCTTGGGTTATCAATGCCCAATATATGCTTGGCATATAAACTGCCCAGCACCGCAAACTGGTTTAGGTTTTCTGGCTTACAGTCGGCATTAAGCCCCACATCCAGCAAAAGGCTGGTGCCGCCGTTTAGCTGTGGCACCACCGTGGCAATGGTGGGCCTTGCTATGCCCGCTATTGCCTTAATAGTATACATGGTACCCACCAGCATGGCACCAGTGTTGCCCGCACTTATAAAAGCATCCGCCTTGCCGGTTGCCAACAAATGAAAGCCTACGGCAATGGAGCTGCGCGGCTTTTCCTTAAGGGCCCGCGTTGGGTGTTCGTGGTAGCCAATTACCTCTGGGGCATGAATAACGGTTGCGCCAGTTATACGGTGTTGCTGCAACAAAGGTGTTACAACTGCTTCGTCACCTATGCACAAAACATTTGCAGCAACACCAATATTATCGGTTTGCTGCAAATATAAAGCGAGGCCTTTCACCGCTTCTAACGGCGCAAAGTCTCCCCCCATCATGTCTAATGCAATATTCATTGCGAAGTATTTAGTTTTTAGTAGCTGCTTTCAGTTTCCAGTTATCAAAGCGAAATAGCCAGCCTTGCAACAAGCATTTTTCACAGTACACCTACTATCCGCAAAACATGTTCACTAAAAACCATCTTAAGGCATTGCACTAAGCCAAAGGGCTCTGCTGTTTACGCTTTTAATGGCGCCTTTTCAGAAACCAGCTTGCCTTTGTAAAACAGCTTGCCTTCGCTTACATGTGCGCGGTGGCGTACATGCAATTCACCAGTGGTGGTGTCTTTGCTTAAGGTAACTTCTTCAGCTTTATAGTGTGTCCTTCTTTTTGCACTCCGTTGTTGCGAGTGCCTCCGTTTGGGATTTGGCATAATTGTAATTTATCAAAATCAAAAAAACTATTCTAAATTTTTAAATTTCTCGAGCGCTTTCCATACTTGGTTATTGTCTCTCAAAGCTTCTTCCTCCATCTGCCTCAATTTCTCAAGCACTTCTTGGTTGCATTTAGGGCCGCCCACTTCTTCGTCACTGCACATCCGCTGCATAGGTATGCTTAGGTTTACAAACTCAAATATCCAGTCCGCCACGCTAATATGGCTTTCCGTCCTACTTATATAATACACATCAGGGTCTTCCTCTTGCGTATTCATCAAGTCTGGGTCGTCAACCATTTTAACCACCACCTTAAACTCATCCCACAATTGCATCGGTAACATGTTGCCGCACCTGTCGCAATGCACATCCAGTTTCCCGTCAACATCAAATTTCAACATCATAAAACTGCTATGCCTTTCAAGCGCCAGTTTTATTTTTGCGGTACAGTTGGTAAACTCCTGCTCCCCGTAGTTGGCAAAAAATTTGCTGTCTACACTGTATTCAAATGCATGAGTGCCTGGTTTAAGCCCTACAAACGCAATCTCAAACGCTCTCCTTTGGCTCATGACTGATTTTTTTGGGCTGGCAAAGGTAACTAATAAACATGTTTTTACCAAATAGTTTATAGTTAGTAGTTTGCAGCGGGCACGCATCCTCTGCCCGAACCCTACAGCAGCCAAAGGTAACACTTAGCTTTGTTGCATGGGCAAATTAATGCAACCCATTAGCTACAAATTAATTATATGGAAAACAGTAGGCGGCTTTTTTGGATAAAATTTGGCATTCTTACAGCATTAGCATCCCTTATAAAGCTCGTTTCAATGTACCCTGCCTTGGTCGAAAACGGGTATTCCGCCAACATGTACCCAATGATAGCCATGCTGCTACGCCTACTAACTGGGTGGCTGCCCATAAGCGTGGGCGATGTTTTGTATGGCGCCGCCATGCTATGGCTATTGATAAAGTTGATTATATTGGTTAGGCTGCTCATCCGCCGCCAATACAGCTGGGCAGGCTTTCTACACAGTATTGCCGGGTTTGCGCTTAGCCTGTTAACATTGTATGTATTTTTTTACGCACTATGGGGTTTAAACTACAGCAGGCGCGGCATAAGCTACCAACTACAATTGAAACAACAACGCTATACCACCGCTGACTTGAAACAGGTAACGACGTTGCTGCTGGAAAAAGTTAACAGCCAGCGCGGCCAACTGGGCGACAGCTCGTTTGCCTACCCGCCCGTTAAAACCATTTACGGGCTGGCGGCCTCGGCGTACGATTCAGCTGCCAGGCAAACCCCTTTTTTACAATACCAGCACGCTTGTATAAAAAACTCAGTTTTTGGCAGCCTGAATAATTATTTTGGCTTTTTGGGGTACTACAACCCTTTTACCGGCGAGGCACAGGTGAACACAAAAGTGCCAGATTTTATTGTACCCTACACAGCCTGCCACGAAATAGCGCACCAAGTGGGTTACGGCAGCGAAAGTGAGGCCAATTTTGTGGGCTACCTTGCCGCAAAAGCTTCTGGAAACCATCTTCTGCTGTACTCAACCTACGCCGACCTTTTTAGTTACGCCAATAGCGAGCTGTATGTGCGGGACTCGGCAGCGGCAAGCGCCAACTTCCGCATGTTAGACACCTTGGTTAAAAAGGATTACCGCCAGTACCGCAAGTTTATGCAACAATATAAAAACCCGATAGAACCGCTAATCCGGCTTTTTTATGGCCAATACCTTAAGGCCAACAACCAACCCAGGGGCATTGACACCTATAATGAGGTGGTAGCATGGCTAATTGCCTACGAAAAAAAATATGGGGACTTGTAAATGCGCCCTTACCAGAACACTAATGCACGGGTAACAAACCGAGGCCTAGTCGCTATGCACCCCGCTGCTTGCGTGATAATGGCATTATTGCGTTACCAAATCGGCTATATCCACTTCTAAAGCACGGCTTATTTTGAAAAGGGTAAGTAGCGTTACATTTGTTTTACCAGCTTCAATCCTAGACATACTGGCCTTTTCGAACTTACATAACACCGCAAGCTCGTGCTGGGATAACTTTTTGCCAGCACGTACTTTTTTAATTTTGGCACCCACTTCGGTAAGGAACTGCAAATCCTCCATATAATATATCATTAAATGTTGGCAAGGTCCATTTATTGGCTAATGCCTTAAATGACAACCGTCAACCCAAAACCTGATTAAAATCAGTTTTTGTGGGGCATGGCCTACCCCTGCAGCCTGCCATACCCCAAAATCGAACTTTTTTTTGTAACAAGCATTGAACACTATACCACAAATAATGGGAGAGAACTGGCAAAGGCGGGGGCAGTTACAACCGCTTATGGCTGATAGGTTATCCAATAAAAAGCCGGCCCATTGTCTGGGCCGGCCGATCAAAAACTTAATGATACAACGCCTGCTTACCTTCCTCCCGGAGGGCAATATTGGCGTAGGTAGTCGGTATACAAGCTAGCTAGGTGCCTGCGTGTACCCTGCCCTTCAGAAATGCTGTGGGTACGGTTGGGGTAGGCCATAAACTGAAACACTTTGTTATCCTTAATCAATTCATTCAATAACAGTTCAGCGTTTTCGTAATGCACATTATCATCGCCGGTGCCATGTATGTATAACAAATGGCCCTGCAGGTTTTTGGCATAGGTAATGGGCGAGCCCTTAATAAAGTCAGCCTTGCTTTCCTGGGGTAAGCCCATATAACGCTCTTGGTAAATATTGTCGTAGGTAAGCTGGTAACCCACCGCTGCAATGGCAATGCCTGTTTTATATATCTCCGGGTGCTGAAACATAAGGTTAAGCGTTGCCGAGCCGCCACCGCTCCAGCCCCATACGGCCACACGGCTGGTGTCCACATAAGGCCATTTTAATATTTCTGCAGCAGCTTTGGCTTGGTCGTTAATATTCAGCAGCCCAATTTTATGGCTTATGCTTTTACGCCAATCATGCCCTTTGGGGCAGGGCGTTCCACGGTTGTCTATGGATATATAAATATAGCCGTCGTTGGCCATGCTGCCGTTATACAACCGGTTTTCTGTAACACCATACTCATCTTTTACATTTTGCCCGGCAGGTTCGGTGTACACATAAAAAACCACCGGGTATTTTTTGGTGCTGTCAAAATTGGCGGGTTTGGCCATCCAAGCATCCATCTCAACCCCGTCGGCAGTTTTTACGGTAAAAAAGCTAATGTTCGACTTACTTTTATCCGCCGCGGCCACTTTTTTGTTGATGTTATCACCATCAGTGGACTTATGGCTAGGCAGAGAAACTACCTCATCGGCGTTTGGTGTATAGTAATTACTAAACGAATGGAAGGCAAACTTGCCCGTGGGTGATACTTCGTAATCGTGCGTACCGTTTTGGTTGGCTGGCGAAAGCCGTTCGGGGCTTGTACTGCCATCCAGCTTGGTACGGTACAGATATTGCTGGGTAGCGTTATCGGGTGAGGCAGAAAAATACACATACCCGCTTTGCTCGTCAATGGCATTTATGTTCATCACATCGTAATTGCCTGTGGTAATCAGCTTTATGGTTTTGCCGTCCCGGCCAATGCGGTATAGGTGGCGCCAGCCGTCTTTTTCGGTGGCCCATACAAATTCCTTGCCTTTGGCCAGCCAATCCCAGCCGCCATAGCGGTAATTGCGGCTCCAAGAACTGGCAATATCAATCCAGCCTGCTGGGTCTGTTTCATGAAAAACGATTTTAGATTCCCCCGTGGCCACATTGCAAAGCATCACATCGCTTTCGGTTTGTTTGCGGTTTAGGTGCTGTATCACAAGCTCTTCATTGTTGGCAGCCCACTCCATGCGCGGTACGTACGATTGCAGCACGGGGTCGGTAGGTATGTTCATCCAAGTGGTTTTGGTGCCCTCAATATCCACCACCCCAATTTTAAAGGGGCTGGGCGGCTCCCCCGCCACCGGATATTCCACA
>Ga0007810_1000517_pt1 | contig 11500 bp, 11 predicted proteins | sample CryBogCBE15Jun09_FD_71193 | JGI IMG/M metagenome (GOLD analysis project Ga0007810, IMG submission 71193) | Freshwater microbial communities from Crystal Bog, Wisconsin, USA - CBE15Jun09 | ecosystem: Environmental > Aquatic > Freshwater > Lake | place: Crystal Bog, Wisconsin, USA | collected...
CCAGGCAGAGTAGGCAGCAGGAACTTAGAGACTAACTCCCCGATACCCTGAAACAGGAGGATTTGAACAAGACCAGAGATCATGCCTTGATCTTACAGGCTGGCATTTATGTTGCATAGCAATATACTCCTCCCTGTCCAATCTTGTTTAATATAGGCACAACACAAGTAGGGTATAAAAACACCAGAGTTCATTTCGCAAGGATGAATCTCTCATTACAAAACCAATAGGAGAGCACTCATGGCAGAGTTAAATGTCAACGGCAAAAAATATAAGGTCGATGTAGATCCAGATACCCCATTGTTGTGGGTGATTCGGGAACAAATTGGCCTGACAGGCACCAAGTATGGTTGTGGAATTGGCGCATGCGGTGCTTGCACTGTGTTGTTTGAAGGACAAGCCATGCGTAGCTGCTCATTACCAGTGGCTGCTGCCGAGGGCAAAAAAATTGAGACTATTGAAAGCCTAGAAAAGAGCGGTCAACTGTCTAAAGTCCAAAAAGCCTGGGTAGATAATCAAGTACCTCAGTGCGGCTATTGCCAATCTGGCATGGTGATGGCAACCACAGCCTTGCTCCGCAATAATCCTAAGCCGACTGACGCACAAATTGATGAAGTCATCACAAATATCTGCCGTTGTGGCACCTTCCAGCAAGTGCGTGAAGCGATTCATGCAGCAAGCAAGGCATAAGGAGATCCAGATGACTACAAATACAAATACCTCCCGTCGCCAATTTATCGTTGGTTCTAGTGCTATTGCCACTGGCCTCGTTATTGGCTTTGACTTTGCCATGATGTCTGGGGCCCATGCTGCTATGGGTACAGGCACTACCTCCATGACACCACTCACCACTCCAGAAATTGGTGTGTGGGTAGTAGTGAAGCCGAATGATGATGTTGTCGTACGTATTGTTCGCTCAGAAATGGGACAAGGCACTATCACTGGTCTCGCCCAATTGGTTGCTGAAGAACTCGAGTGCGACTGGAAAAAAGTCACTTACGAGTATCCATCCCCTGGTGAGAATCTCAAGCGTAATAAGGTCTGGGGTAGTTACTCCACTGGCGGTAGCCGTGGTATTCGTACTTCAGAACAGTATGTTCGTAAGGGCGGCGCCGCAGCTCGCATGATGTTAGTTGAGGCAGCTGCTACTCAATGGAATGTACCTGCTTCTGAGTGTGTCGCTAAAAATAACGTGATCACCCACACACCATCCGGTCGTAAAACGACTTACGGTAAGGTTTCGGTTGCTGCATCACAGCTGGAGTTGCCAAAAGAGATCCCATTAAAAGACCCAAAAGATTGGCAATTGATAGGTAAGTCCGTTAATCGTATTGATGGTGTAGCCGACAAAGTCACTGGTAAGCAGGTTTACGCCATTGACCTCAAATTTCCAGGGATGCTAGTTGCAACGATTAAAGAATCTCCGGTATTTGGTGGAAAAGTTAAAAGCTATGATGCGACCAAAGCCCAAAGCATGAAGGGTGTTAAAAAAGTTGTCCAAGTCGGCGACTCAGCGGTTGCAGTAGTTGCCGATACTTTCTGGCAAGCGAAAACTGCTTTGGAGCAAGTGAACATTACTTGGGATAGCGGCAAAAATGCGAATGTTTCCAGTGCCTCCATTAAGAAAATGTTGGAAGAGGGTCTTGGAGCGGATGATGCCTTTGTGCACAACACCAATGGTGATGTGAAATCTGCTATTGCAGGCGCATCAAAAACACTCGAAGCTACCTACTTTTATCCTTTCTTGAACCACGCAACGCTTGAGCCACAAACGGCTACTGCAAAGTGGACGGCGGATTCCTGCGAGGCTTGGGTGCCAACCCAAGACGGTGAAGCTTCCTTAGCTGCAGTGATTGCTGCTTCTGGCTTGCCCTCTGAGAAGTGCAACGTGTACAAGGTAAACCTCGGTGGTGGATTTGGTCGTCGTGGCGCATTCCAGGATTACACAACCCAAGCAGTCAATATCGCTAAACAAATGCCTGGTACGCACGTTAAGTTAATTTGGACACGTGAAGAGGATATGACTCAAGGTCGCTACCATCCAGTCATGATGTGTAAGTTAACTGCAGCCATCGATAGCAATAAGAAGGTGACTGGCGTTAATATGCGTTTGTCTGGTCAATCGATCTTGGCCTCAGTTCGCCCAGCTGTGGTTGAGGCGAATAAAGGTAAAGACCCTCTAGCATTTCAAGGGGTTGACGATAGTGGTGAGCATGGTTTCACCTACAGCTTCCCCAATATCACCATTGACCATGCAATGCGGAACACGCACGTTCCCCCAGGCTTTTGGCGTGGCGTGAACGTAAACCAAAACGCGATCTTTATCGAAACCTTTATGGATGAGATGGCTGAGGCAACCGGTGTAGATGCTGTTGAGTTCCGTCGTCAGCATATGAGCAAGCACCCACGTGCGATTGCTGTTCTGAATGCGGTTGCTGATGGAATTGGTTGGGACAAGCCAGCTGCTCCTGGTGTATTCCGCGGTGTCGCTCAAATGAAATCCTTTGGAAGCTATGTTGCTGCAGCTTGTGAGCTCTCTGTGAAGAATGGTAATGAAGTGAAGATTCATCGTTTTGTTGCTGCCACGGATCCAGGTTATGTCGTCAACCCTGCACAAGTACAACGTCAGGTTTCAGGTTCCTTTGTATACGGCCTCTCTGCCTTATTCGAAGAAGAGATCACCATCGAAAATGGTGCGGTAGTACAAAAGAACTTCGATACTTTTGGCTCGATTCGTTTGTACCAAATGCCTAAAGTCGAAACCATCATCATTCAAGGTGGCGGTAAAGAATGGGGTGGTGTAGGCGAACCAACGATTGCTGTAGCGGCGCCAGCAGTGCTTAATGCTTTTTACCGTGCAACTGGTAAACGTTTGCGTACTGTGCCTTTGAAAAACAGCGATATCAAACTGGCTTAAGCACTTCAGTGAACTTGTGCCGATGAGAAAGAGGAATGTACTAGCAGTGGGTTTGCTAGTCGTCCTCAATCTCAGCTCTGCCAATGCACAAATACTAGCGGGAGATGTCATCAATGAATCTCTCTCCGGGCAAGCAGGTGATCCTGTGCGGGGTAGGGCCATTGTTGCCAGTCGTCAAACCGGTTTATGTCTTTTGTGTCACAACGGCCCCTTTCCGGAAGAGCGTTTCCAAGGAAATTTAGCCCCAGAATTAAGTGCCAGTGCTGCCCGCTTGAGTGCACCACAATTGCGAGCCCGTCTTGTCGATGCAAGTCGATTTAATCCCAATACCATCATGCCTGCCTATTACAGTACTGCCCATCTGAATCGTGTTGCCCCTAAATTTGCGGGTCAAACGATCTTAAGCGGACAAGAGATTGAAGATGTAGTGGCATTTCTACTGACTCTAAATAAGCAAAATCAACCATGAAGATTCCATTTACTCTCTTGCCTAAGAGGCATCACGTGACTCGCCGTATGTGGCTGGGAAGGATGCAAAAATTAGGCCTGTTTGCTCTCGGAACTTATTTAATTCCATCATTGGTCTTTGCTAAAAAGGAAGATGCGGTAGCAGCGATTCAAAAGATTATTGGCGGAGCAAAGATTGAGACTCAGCGAGTAACTTTAGTAATTCCACCTCTGGTAGAGAACGGTAATCTGGTTGTTCTAAAGGTCAGTGTCGAGAGCCCGATGACTACAGATGACTATGTCAGGGCGATTCACGTGATTGCGGAGGGTAATCCTTTGCCCAATATCTTTACTGCCTATCTCACACCACGTTCTGGCACTGCTACTGTTACTACTCGAGTACGCCTAGCCGATAGTCAGCGAGTATGGGCAATTGCACAAATGAGTAATGGTAGCTTTTATCAAGGCTATGCAGAGACGCTAGTCACCCTATCTGCATGCACGGAGTTGGTATGAGTAAAACATCACGCACTTCAGTCACCGTACCTGCTAGTGCCAAAAAAGGTGCGATTATTGAGATTCGGGCAATTGCTCAGCACGATATGGAATCTGGCTTTCGGTATACCGAGTCAGGCAAGTTGATACTGCGCGACATTATTCGAGTATTTACATGCAGCTATAACAATATCGAGGTCTTCAAGGCCGACTTTTATCCAGGCATTGGCGCCAATCCCTTGATTATCTTTACAACGATTGCGCTTGAGTCAGGCACTCTCGAATTTAAATGGGTTGGTGATGATGGCTATGAAGCCGTGAACCAGGCCCACATCACTGTTAGCTAAGATCTGGTGACCAAAAAAACCTACTTGCATCTTGGACTGCTTTGCTGCGCATTCTTATTTGCGTCAAGTGTTGCAGTCGCTCAAACCCAGTTCCAGCAGAAGCAATCGAGTTATGCCTTAATGTCTGCCGAAAATCAGGCGATGCAAGATGATCCATCCCTAAACCCCGCGATGTTCTGGGTGGCTGAAGGTGAAAGTCTCTGGCAGGCTAAGCTTGGAGATAAGAATCGGGCTTGTGTAAGTTGTCATGGCGATGCCAAAAAATCGATGCGTGGCGTGGCAACGCAATTTCCAAAGATGGTGAAGGGAAAATTACAAACCCTTGAAGGCCAAATCAATCAATGCCGTGTTGGTGCTCAAGGTGCGCCTGCACTTGCGTATGAGAGCAAAGACCTCCTTTCATTAACAGCCTATGTAGCCATTCAATCGAAAGGGATGCCGATAGCTGTCAAAGAAACTGCGCAAAATCAGTCAGATTTAAAACAAGGACGTCGTTGGTTTAACGAACGCATGGGGCAACTGAATTTATCTTGTGCTCAATGTCATGAAGAGCGTGCAGGCCTAAAGCTTGGTGGGAGTCCGATTCCGCAGGGGCATCCTAATGCTTACCCCATTTACCGGCTGGAATGGCAAACACTCGGCTCTTTGCAGCGTCGCTTACGCAATTGCATGAGTGGCGTTCGGGCACAACAATTTGATTATGGTTCATCAGAAATGGCTCAGCTAGAGCTATTTCTGGTGTGGCGAGCCAGAGGCATGCCTCTAGAGGCTCCTGGCGTTAGACCCTAAAGACTTAGTCTGAGAAAACGACTGAGGTTGCACCGTTAATCAGTACGCGATCGTGTAAGTAGTAACGAAGGGCGCGTGATAGGACAGTGCGCTCTAAATCTCGACCTTTACGGACTAAATCTTCTGGTGTATCACCATGCGTTACACGGGTTACATCTTGCTCGATGATCGGTCCTTCATCCAAGTCGCTAGTGACAAAGTGCGCTGTAGCACCAATCAACTTAATGCCACGAGCATGGGCCTGATGATAGGGTTTAGCGCCTTTAAAACTGGGCAGGAATGAATGGTGTACGTTAATGCAACGACCTGATAGCTTGGTGGACAAGTCATCTGACAAAATTTGCATATAGCGGGCAAGTATCACCATATCTACTTGAGATTCGGCAACGATCTCTAGGAGTTTTGCTTCTTGAGCAGGCTTGGTTTCTGCGGTGACAGGCAAATGGTAAAAAGGAATATCAGCAAAGTCTATGCTGGCATACACTTCACGGGGATGATTGGACACAATGCCGCAAATAATCATCGGTAACTCACCAATGCGCCAGCGATACAGAAGATCTACTAAACAATGATCGAGTTTGGATGCCATGATTAGGACTCGCTTGAGATCTTTCACGGCACGTAATTCCCAAGTCAATTCAAAACGCTTCGCAATTTCCAAAAACCCTGATCTCAAGGTCTTTACATCAGTTGGACAGCTAAAACTTACACGCATGAAGAAGCGTTTTGATGCTTTGTCATCAAATTGCTGAGCTTCTTCAATATCACCCCCTGCTTGAAAAATATAGGTAGAAACCGCGGCAACAATGCCGGGCTTATTAGGGCAGGTGAGCGTGAGGTAATAGTTTTCTGTAGTCATAACTTATTTAGTAAAAAGCGGGTAAAGACCAATTTTAGTCTTTTGTCCGAGATAACCCTGAAATGCTGGACGACTTTATTGTTTAGTTGTTTCTGATGCTAGATCCGCTGGGCCCAATAATGGTGTGCTGTTATCAGTAATTGGAGGCGCGATTACATCAATACAAATCGGCTTGGAACTTAAGGGATTTAAAAAATTACATTCTTTTTTGGTTGCAGCAGATGCAGCGTGTTCTAGTGGCGACTTGCCCGTCACAGCGCTGGAGGCTAGACTAGTGGCGGTAACGGGGTAGGCTGCTGCAGTGCTAGCAGCAGCAGTACCGGCCGAGCTCACAGCGGCAGAGCCAGTAGCTCCCACCGCAGCAAAGGGTGCAACGCAACCCTGAAGGGTAAGGACGCTAGTGCAAATCAATAGCGCCGTCCAACAATCTGAGTGAAGCCTAACGTCTCTCGCAGACAACATTGAATACTCCAGCTGTCCAAGACTCATTAATTACAGGTTCAAACTGGCTATCAGGTGTGTTGTTATCTGAGACTACTTTGCCTGTCCCTTTTTTGCCCGAGAATTCTTTGAAGGCAATCGGGCGATAGCTAATTCCAGGACAGTTGTATTCATTGAGGCCAACAATGGAATTTACGGTTTGTTTGTTGTTTGGATTTACGCCTGGTTTTTTGAAATCCAACATCGACATAATTTGGGCTTTTTCCCCGCTGTCTCGGATGGTATCGAGGTCAACATACACCACCATTACATCATTGGAGCCCAATTCCTTCCACTCAGCAAAAGCATTGCTCAGAGGTGTCATTGCGGCAATCGCTAGGGTGAGGGTGATGAGGGAATGAATTTTTTTCATGGAGATAAGTCCTTAGTAATAGAAACTAGATAACTGTTGCATATAGATCAAGTGTTGCAGATATTCTAAACGCACTAGTTTGTTATTTTATGAACTTTTATTTGCTATTCAGTTCTAGTTGGCGCTTGGTGCTCTCGGGCTTCATTTGCAAAGGCAGGTATTCATTTTTTGCCCAGAGCGGGTTGAGATTGCGATAGAGCTTGCTTTGCACCCAGCCTGACTGACCAGTCGGGTAGATAAAGAGGGATTTTTCTGGATCAGATAGGTCGTAGATCGTGCGCATACTGGGCGCTTCTAATGTTTGATACGGATTGTCTGGATTGTTCAATTCCAGTCTACCCACGTTGACCGTAAAGGTGTCGCCAGGGAAGGGCGTTTGAATATTAAAAAGCTTGCCTAGCACGGGTACTTTACTAAGCGGGCGATGTTCTGAGACGGCAATATGGGCATTGCCCCAGGCCCATTGCTTGGGATTGCCGCCATATTCTTTGCTCAGATAGTCCAGTGCTTTATCGAACGCATTATTCGATGCATCTTGACAAGACTCTATCTGAGTAGTCTTAGGGTCATCGCACCAAGGACTATTGGGATTCTGAACTTGCTCAATCAATGCAGCGCGATAACTACGTGCACCATAATTTTCACTAAATAAATAACTGAGTCTTGAGAATAAATTACGAGTGAGTTGATCTGCCCATGCATTGAAGATGAGTGCCGCAGTACTATCGATCCGCATATCCCCCTTGAAATCTTTGGTGAGCTCTAGAACTTGTGCTGCTAGAGGATGCGAAGAGGTACTCGATTTAAATAATTCTAAGAGGGGGGTAGCACCTAAAGAGAGGGTATCTGCTTGTAGCGCTTTCATGGAATCGAGATCATGCATACTATTTGCTTGAATGTTTTCAACAATCCGGTTGTAGCGGAATGGCCGATCCCAATCAGCCGTTAAAGGATTGGGATCATTAGCAGCAATAATTCTTTGGTTGGCTGTGGCAATCCAGCCTTGCTCTGGATTATTGCTGGCAGGCAGTTGATCATAGGGAACATAGCCGTTCCAATCATATTGTTTATCCCAGCCAAGGGCAGGTGCTACACCATATAACCCTTGATGAAGGGTTCTCTTCGGCGCTACACCTGCAGCTTGATAAGCAATATTGCCATCGACATCAGCCATTACAATATTTTGCATTGGGGCAAAAATTTTATGCAAAGCTTGCTTGAATGTATCCAAATCTTTCGAGCGATTCATTTCAAGAAGGCCATCCATAGAATGATTTTCGATATCTAATGCATTCCAGCGGAGTGCCAAAGCAAAGTGATCGGGATCAATAGCTCTTTTAGCACGTGCATACGCATCAGAAATCACGGGACCATGGCGTGTTTCTTTAATAATAAAAGTGATCGATGGCGCGCTTTTGACATCAATAATTTCTTGGCGGACTTTAAAAGGCAAAGGGCCTTCAGGACCTTGATACATTGAAGGATTTTTTGAGTCGATGCGCTCAATATATAAATCTTGCACATCTGGATTTGTATTCGTAAAGCTCCAAGCATATTGATCGGTGCGACCTAAAATAATTGCCGGTATGCCTGGCAGGGTGCCCCCAATCACATTCATGCCGGGCGCATTGAGGTGTGCAAAATACCAAATTGCTGGTGCTGATAAGCCAAGGTGGGGGTCATTCGCGAGCAATGGCTTTCCGCTGGCTGTGAGTTTTCCACTCAAGGCCCAATTATTGGAGCCGATGCCTTCTTTTCCACCCGGAAGATCATTGATGCTGAGTTCATTTGCAGGAAGTTTTGGTAATTGAATGCTTGAGCTCTTGGCGCTTGAGGGATAAACGCCTAAGTCACGATACATCTTAGAAAAGTCGACATTCGTTACAGGCTCACCCGTAATATAGGGCGGTAGTACATCCCATACTTGTTTCGTGCTCAGAAATTGTGAGAGCTCAAACCGTTGCAGCTCCTTAGTCCAATTTCCTCCAAGGTCAAAGTCCATCATCAACATCCAAGCGATGCTATCGGTGGGGGACCAGTGCCCAGGTTTAGAGCCCGTCAGAAAATATTCAACTGGTAGAGCCCAACCTAAGTGTGCATTGCCAGCATTCACGCCATCAGCATAAGCTTGCAGTAAACGCTTAGTGCCAACTGAGTGTCGATCAAATTGTTGTTCAGCCGCACGCTTAATACCCAATGTGCGCATGAAGCGATCAATCTTGATAGTGTCGCTACCTAAAATTTCTGAGAGGCGCCCGCTGGCCAGACGTCGATTGATTTCCATTTGCCAAGAGCGCTCAGATGCATGCAAGTAACCTAAGGCAAATAGTGCATCCGCTTGACTTTTGGCGTGAATATGAGGAATGTCAGACTCATCAAAGGTGATGACTACGGTGTCACCAAGACCTTTAATGCTGCGTTGACCTGATGGGGTGGTGTGAGCTGAGATTAAGTAGACGGTAGCAATTGCGACGCACAGAATCAATGCGAGTGCGATGATCAAAAAGACTGGCCGCATCAGTCTAGCGAAGCCACCCAATTTGCCATGTATTTTCATAAATATTAGTATAGTGGCATTGCATTTTAGGCACCTAATCCATGTCGAGCATAGCTTGGCGAAGCCCTTGGATCTAACATGCTAAAATGTAATCGTCTTGATTTATGAGCACTGCTTTGCTGCTGGTGCGAGCCCGAGTGGTGAAATCGGTAGACACAGCAGATTTAAAATCTGCCGACTCAAAAAAGTCGTGCCGGTTCGATTCCGGCCTCGGGCACCAATCGATTTATGCTAAAAATTCATTTAGCCAGTTAGTCCTTGAGAGTTGATCATATTCATTTTTTAGACAGAAAAATATTTTTATGGGATTCAATCTTTTTTGAACAAGCGCTACCTGCAATATTCACTTGTTTTGATTGGTATGGCTTTTTGGGGGCCTTTTTATAGGTCTATCTTAGATAAGATATGGGTGTTGAACTCTGGAATCTTGTCTGTTGGTAAGTGGGCCCAACTACAAACATTCATTGATTTTATGAGCGCCCCAATAACTGCGGGTTTAGCCATCGGCTTATCAATTTTTACCGCTCAAAATAATAAAAATGAACAAATGACGATTTTATTAAGCGCTTATTTGCTTGGGGCAATAGCGACACTACCGCTCCTATTTCTATCGATCGGAAATATTGAAAGTATTTGTTCGATTTTGGGTCTTGATCAATTGCTAGGTTCAGAGGTGGTTTTGAGTGCTATTGGCGGTTTTCTCAGTATCGGCAGCTCTTTACTCTGTGGGTACTTTATCGGACGCGATCAGCAAAATAAAGCATTTTTTTTGATTCTTATTACCACTTTTCCAAATGTACTAGTGCTGTGTCTATCGACATATATTGATTCCATTGACCCATTCTTTCTATTGCTTTACTCAATCATTATTGTTGGCATTGCAAGTAATGTAGCTCTAATTCTCATGCTTTATCAATATCGAAAAACTTCTGAATATGACATTGATACGATCTATAAATTTTCAAAGCAACTCTTAAGATTTATACCAACAGGGTTTGCCATAGGAATGATTTCTTCTTTTTGTGTTTTACTAACGAGAAATTTAATTGCCATACAGGAGAATTGGACTATCGCTAGCCAAGCTGTTGCTTTGTGGCGTTTGTCAGATTGGATTCTAGCTCCCGCAACCACTATCTTATATTTTCATTTTTTACCTGCACTAAGCCGTAATTTGTTAAGTGGAAATGCTAATTCATGTATGAGGGAGATTATGCGAAAGCTTTTTCTACCAAGCATCTTGGCATTGTCACTACTTATTCTCTTTAGAAATCAAGCACTTCACTTTTTTTATGATGCTAAGTTTATAGTGCCATTTAATGTTGCCTTTAATTTCTGGATAGGTGATGCCCTCCGAATATTGGCAGCTATTTTTCTGATGGGGCTTTATGCGATGCATGCAACTAAGCTAATTATTATTTTTGATATCTTTAGTCAGCCTCTATTTGTATTTCTTTTATTCATGGGCATGGCTACAAGCTTATTATCTACGGGCTTTGCATTCCTTTTAACCTATTTTTTATATTCAGTATTATGCATTGCAGGGTTTATTTTTATCGAGCGTCAAATAAAAAAATTGCAATTTAAGTTGCCTTGACCATAGATGTATCCATGTATTTGTAAGTTTTTCTAAAGAGCCAGTTTAATCTTTCCACTTATCGATATATTTTTTATAGGATGCTATAAAAGTATCGCTTTTGAAATTACCAGTGCTACTGTGAATGATTGAAAGTAGACAAGTACCAATATCAAGCCCCAAAAGCTCTGCTTGTCTACATAGATCAAGGTCATAATGATCAAACATAAACCTCTCGTCAAAAAATAGGCTATTTTCAAAGAATGTTTGATTTTTTGCTGCCATCAAAAGACCATCTAATAGAGCTACTTTTTGAAAAGCCTTTCCATAGATATCAAGACGAGCAGGGGGATAGCCTGAGCCATGAGCAACAACGCCACTGAGATTTTCTGGTGCCTCCCTGGTAAAAGTAACTTGATTATTTTGGTCTATTGTTAATGCAGAAAAAATCCATGAAGGTTGAAAGGATATTCTGCTCGTGCTGCCTGCCACTCCGATGATCTTAAATCTCTCGAGACCATCCAAAATTCTTCTGATCCAAAAGAAATCTAATATGGAGATATCGTCATGAGCAAATATCAATAGAACAGGTTTCCCAATAGTTTCTTTTATTGCTTGGTTATAAATTATTGGTAGTCCCTGTGTATTTTCGGGAAATAAGCG
>Ga0007810_1000519_pt1 | contig 11490 bp, 18 predicted proteins | sample CryBogCBE15Jun09_FD_71193 | JGI IMG/M metagenome (GOLD analysis project Ga0007810, IMG submission 71193) | Freshwater microbial communities from Crystal Bog, Wisconsin, USA - CBE15Jun09 | ecosystem: Environmental > Aquatic > Freshwater > Lake | place: Crystal Bog, Wisconsin, USA | collected...
TAGAGCCAGTAAAAGCATATTGTCCAGTAAAAGTTGAATTTCCAAGTCGTATTGCACCAGCACTTTGACTTTCATTACCAGCACCAATAGAAAATGGCAATCCTGTAATTTTTACGGCGCCTGTTGAACTACCCTTACTACTTAAAATTAATAAACCAGTTACTGTAACTGATTTACCTATTCTTATATACCTTCCTGTGTTTACCACATAGGTAATTCCAGTTGTCCCACCACCAAAAGAAAGCCCCATCGTCCAAGTACCTTCCTCATACCAATTCAGCAACTGGCTTGTTTTACCCGCTGCGGGAGTGTTGGCTGTGAAGTTGATGCCTTTACCTGATGTGCCTTGGACTAGGTTTGCAGAAGTTAACGTGGTATCCGCTTGAATGTTTACAGGGTTTTGAATTACAAAATTACCGTTTTGTGCGCTATTTAAATAAAAATCTGTTGTTGTTCCGTTTGGAAATAATTGCCAGTTTGCGGTTGCATTACTGTTTTGCAAAAGTACGGATGCACCAGCCAAACCTCGAAAATAAGATGAAGTACCTGTAGTGCTTATTGTTCCTGTTGCAGTTAATGTTGATACGTTAACCGCACGACCAGCGGTTAAGTTAGCAACTGACACTTGTTTGGTCGTGCTGCTTTGAACAATCGGCAAAGTCTCCGTACCCGCCAATGGCGTAGTAGCAGAGGTTAATTCTGAAATTTTGGTGTTAGCCATTATTTTCTAAAGCTGTTACTTTTGCTGAAAGTTCTTGAATTGCTTTAATAAGTATAGGCACAAATACACTGTACTTAACGCCAAGTTTTCCGTCTTGGTCAGTTGTGACCATGCTTGGAAATACTGTTTGCAATTCTTGAGCTATTACACCAATCTGTTTTTCCTTAGACTCATCTGAGATTAAATTAAAGTTTTTAATCTTTATTTTTAACAAGTCATTTAGTTTTGGCGTAGCGTCAACAACATTTTCTTTTAAAGATGCATCTGATATTGCGCCATAACTGTTGTTGGCATTTTGAATATTACCGTTGCCGTAAATAATGATGTTAGTAACCGAAGCATTTGCTGACTGGCCTAAAAAATGATTCCAAGTAGTTCCTGAAGCCGTAACAGAGTTTGAATAATAATTTTGACCTGTAAAAGCTGTTGGCGATTTAGCAGAAACAACATAACTTGTGGTTGCTGTGCTAATTGCATTTATTGGGTTGGCTGCTGTGCTATTAATTGGGACAGTAATATCAATTGACGTTGATTTTGCAAGCATTGCTGGCGTTGCGCTAACCCCAGATGCCACAGCAAGATTGGTGCTTATGACTGCGCCCGCGCCTCGGATTGTAATTCTGCTTAACCCTCCCCCGTTATCCGTAATTGGGTCTTCATTAGCAAGAAAATCAAGATTGCAATACCCTGCACCGCCAGAAGCAATTGTTACACCAGACAATCCGTCTGTTTCTTTATACCCGCCAAGCACTCGAGTGTATTGTTTAAAATAAAACCCACCGGCAGCGTTACCTGAAACATGCGGCCCAATGTGAGTATTGCTAATGTTTGCAATATCGTACAAACCCCAACCAGTGTTAAGGCTACCGTCAAAATTTATAGTTGACCCTGCATTAGAGTCAACACCAACAACGTGTAAACCATTTCCTCGGTTTGAATAACATTTTAAATTTTCAAAATAAAACAAATTAGCATTGATAGATACATCTGGAGCAGATATACCACTCAAAACTTCAACGCCGTGGCTACCAAAGTTCTGCACCATGACATTACGCAATGTCATTTTGCTTTGAACAAGAATACCTACATCACTTCCAGCACCAGAACTCAAGCTAAGAATGTTTAAGTTCTCAATGCAAGAGTCCCTACCGTATCCGTTAGACCCGTTTTGAACAATAAAACCTGTAACCCCGCTTGCTACAGTAATGCGGGTTCCCGTCCCAGGTTGGTAACCGCAGCCATCGCCAGAAAGCGTAATTGGCTTATCGCTCCATGTGATAGTTGAGGTAATCTTATAATTACCTACTGGAAAATATATAGTACCGCCTGCTGGTGAAGCTATTGCTGCAATTGCGTTGTTAATTGCCGTTGTGTCATCAGTCGTTCCATCACCTTTAGCGCCAAAATCCATGACGCTAACAGTCTGTTGCAACTTAGCTTGAACCGTAGTGGTTACTGCGCCTGTGCCGCCTTCGTTGTAGGCTACATTTAACGCCGAAATGCTTTGAGCCAATGCCGCACCACCAAGGGCTTCAACAATAGCACCATCATTTAAGCCAGTAACAAACGTAAAAGATGTAGTGGAGGTTTCTGTATACGCTTCACCCAGAACTTGTTTCAGGCCGTTGACGTAGACCTGCAAAGAATTGATACCGGGTGTATACGAGAAGCTGGTCAAATTAAATACAGTCTGGCCTGCTGTGGCTACAAAGGCTTGTTCGTTAATAGCAATGCTGCTACCACCCCCGCCACCACCAGATGCGCTAACGCCGTAAAAGTTTGTGCCATCACCATAAACAATGCTGGTCGTTCCATTGGCTACGCTTACCGCAGCCCCCGTAGGTGCACTGGTTGTCCCGTAGGACATAGCAATTGCTTGACTACCTGATGTACTATTTTTAACGATGTAGACTTTGCTGGCCCCGGCTGGCGCAATGATGTAACGTGTTTGTGAAAGCGTTGGAGTGCTGTTAATCACAATGACCGCATTACGAGCTTGGTCAACCGCCCCATTATTGGCCGTCAGAGCATAGTTAGCATCCGATGGCATCGTAATAGATGGATACGTACCAGTAGTGCTAGGACCGCCTGACACACCAGCAATCGCTTGCTCAATGAGAGTGCCTAAGTTAGCGTTGGTGGTGTCTCCCCATGTGCCGACTTGAGTGCCGTCAGCAATAAGTGAGAGTCGTAGGTCTTGTGAGTAAGTGGTCATAGATTAGCCCTGCAACAAGATGTTGTTAGGTATGTATTGAGTTAAAACCCAGTTGGTTCCATTAGACACCAAAGTGCATTGATCTCCAACAATTGCATTTAATATGGCAGTGCTGGCGCTGCCGCCGCCTATTGGAACTACGTTACTAGATGCCGACACCACCGTATAGGCTTGGTAGTTTTGGAAATTCAAAACACGCCCTGAATAACTAGCAGCAGTTGGCAACGTCACCGTCATAGTACCAGCATAGTTGTTAATGATCCATACATCAGTTGTACCAACGGTGTATGTACTGGTTGTGACGGTTACTGGGGCCGTAGAGACAATTTCACTTGGGAAAGTAACAAACACATTGACCGTGCCGCTAAACGTCACTGCACTGCCAGAGTTGCTAGACGAAAAAATTGTGGTGCGGGTTAGCGTTGGGCCAGTTGTGGAGTAAGTACCAAGACCAACTTCCCAATTTCCAGAAGAGTCTGTTGCAGAATAATAAGTCGTATTGGTGTTACCAATAACCGAAAACGATTGATAGCCAGTTACAGATCCTGAAAGCGTAAAGCTGACCGTGGTATTGGCCGTACCTGTCTGCTGAACTCGATCTGCTAAAACTAATGCCACGATAAATCCTTATTGTGTTTCCACGAGTTCCCAGTTAGCCGTTTCTGAGTCATCAATTGTAGACCAACCCGGTGTAGATGAATCGCTGGTCGCCGCCCATGAAGCTGTTTGGGCATTGTTGATAACCGCCCAACTTGCCGCCTCTGCATCATTGATGGTCGTCCAATTTGCGTTCTCTGAATCATCAATAAGAACCCAATTAACGATCCCAAGCGTACCTACAGACCCAGTGATGACCTGCCCAATTATGGACGTAGATACGCCCGGTTGCAAGCTGTTTACAGATGCAGTAGCACTTACTCCCGTAATAGCAACCGTAACCGGAACACTGGCTACCATCGTCCCTGTAGACGTGGTACTTGTAACCCCAGATATTCCGATCAAAGTAAAAGCAAAGATGGTCCCTGTCTGCGCCGTTGAAGTGACCGAACTCAGAGCAGATGACCGACCAGCAGTAACTGAATTTACAGATGCTGTGCTTGTGACTCCAGATAGCCCGATGGTGATGTTGCTAACCACCGTTCCTACAGAAGTAGTAGAACTGACACCTGTTAAAGCATTTGTTTTGCTGGGTGTGACCGATCCAGTCGATGTTGTGCTCGTAACCCCAGAAATGCTGCCGGTATCAAGATCTAGAACATTACCAACTGAAGTCGTGGACGTAACGCCACTTACAGCGATAGATACACTGGGTGTTAACGATCCTACAGATCCAGTAGCAGTTACGCCAGTAATAGGTTCTGACTGACCTTCAGTAAGAGTACCCGTTGAGGTGGTACTTGTTACGCCAGAAATAGCGTGACTTAGGTTGGGTGTTACTGTGCCTGTCGATGTAGTCGATGTAACAGCAGAAAGCTGGATAACTAAACCAGCCGTTGGCGAATTAACTGAAGTTGTAGAGCTAACGCCAGATAAGGCTATCGAAACATTCGGAGAAACAGAGTTGACCGATGTAGTCGATGTAACGCCACTTAACGCAGTGGCAAAGACTGAAGATTTTGACGCAAAAGGGGCCGCCGCAAATGCGGTAAAACCAAACATGGTTTACCCCCTTAGAAAATTAAGCCAAGTTCAGCAGCGCAGTACCAGCAGCATTAGAAGGCATGGTCAGAGTAAAAGTACCAGCAGTCACAGTTTGTGAGCCAAAGGTAAACACACCAACAGCCGCATTGCTTTGCGTGGAATTGTAGATCAACACAGTATCAAACGCAGTAGTCAACGTCACGGTGGTATAGACCAATGATGCAGAAGGCGTCCAATATGCAGTTGTACCGCTGGTCGTGGGGGCCGTACCGTTAGTCACCGTAATACCACCAGCCGTGTAGCCAGTACCAGACACTTCGCCAGTAGCAGAATATGCCGTGGTCGATGCGTTCAGCGTAGCTGATGCCAAATACAAAGCCGCTTTGAACGTGTCTGCCGCAGTTGTGCCGCGAGTAGGAGCAGTACCAAAGTTGTGGGTTGCAGTAAGAAGCTGGCCCTTGAAAGAGGTGCACATTGCTTGTGTGTTACTCATGATATTTCCTTTAAGCTAACATTGCTTGGATGCCTTCAGCAACCACATTTTTCTTCAAGTGAACATGCACAGAACGATGTACAAGTTCGCCTTCTAACCAATACTCAACCCACGTGGTGATCTCGTTATCATTATCCAACGAACCTTCTTTTTTCTCAAGTTTGGAATCATCCATGATCCCTTTAGTGGTCGTAATTAGCATTTTTTCCTCAGTCTGGGCTACTGTAATTAATACTACTGGACGTTGTTCCCAGCGTCAAAATTGCAGATGAAGCATTTGCCGTTGGGAAGTTAATTGTAAAACTGTTGGATGACATTTTGTCAGATCCAAAGTTCAACACAAAACACGCTGCACCCGTAGTAGCGTTGTATACCAATGCACCACGAGCTGTGATAGCACCAGTCCACGTTACAGGATTAAACGATACATAAGTAATGTTGACCTGATTGTTCTGTGTTGGCGGCGTAGAAATAACCAATGCCTTACCGCCAGCCGTATAACCAGATCCAGTTACCTCATTCACATTTGTGTATGCTGAAGTAGTCTGGTTCAAGTTTGCATTGGCGTTATACAGCGCAATCTTGTAAGTGTATGGCGTACCAACAGCAAAGTTTTCTAACCCACTGAGTAAGTTTTGCTGGAAGGCCGTGCAAGATGTTTGGACAATCATGAGACAACATTACCTTTAAGGTTGATGTTGAGCTTTGTCTGGCCATCCCTGTAAGCATCGCCTCTTTCAAGACCGTTGCCCAGTTTAATAGCCAGCTGCAGAGCTTCTTGGTATTTGTCTTCGTAATACTTGACCATATCCTGCTCACCCTTCATGTAAATGACTGCTTCACGCATACAGCCATACAAAAGTACAGGATCAAAGTTATTTCCAAGCCAGCTGGTCCCAGTGGAATTGTTGATCGTTGAGACAGTCATGGTCAGTCCAGCACCCGGACCACCTAAATAAGAACTGGCGACCGTCAGCACATCTCCAACACTGTAAAAATTGCCGCCGTTTTGCAGGGTAAAAGTAATAGTCTGCGCTGGTGAAAGACCAGTCACCAAAATATCCCCATAGCCAGCAGAGCCTGAGCCAGATCCAACATAGCTCAAAGGAACATTTGTATAAAGACCCGGAGAATACAACTGATTGCCACTAGAAGTAATAGTGATAGCTGTAATCTGGCCTTGAATGATGCTGGTCGGGTAATAGAAGTAGTGCAACTCTGCCGTATAGGTTGCGTCTGGCGTTGGGCCTAGCAAAAACGACAAGTTTGTTGATACTGTCCCACCTGAGACAGTTGGGCCAAAAAGAGCATAGTACTCGGGTTGCCCAGTTGCTGAGACAGTAGGGTAAGCCTGCCGAATAAAGTTAACATCCTTGTTCAAAAGGTAAGAATAATTACCTGTTGAGTCTATGCAGGCCAAAGAATACGTAGACAAATAGTCTGGTGGCGCAGATAGGTAAGGCACACCGTTATTGATCACGCCAGTGACGTTTTTACGTAACGATGGGAACGCAACTGCCGTATAAACACGTTGTTCCACCTCCTGAACGAAGGTAGGAATACTATCTACAAAAGAACCCTCAGAGTTTTGAGAGTAATTCTGTATTGTGTTATACAGCGTTTCGTAATTCATGCCATAGGTCCACGAGACATGCGGCCTTTGGTAGCTGCACCAGCGCCACGCATCTCAATACCACTGGTTTTCTCACGAGCTACGCCATAAGACACGCCGTTTGGCAAAGGATCTTTAAGATCTGCATCTTGAGCTGATTTATCAGTAGCATAAGGCACTGCATCCATCTTGGCTTGGAAACTTGCTACGCTATAACGCTTTCCATCCATAGTATGGGGCGCTGCATACTCTTCAGCAGAGCCATTAAACTTACCTTTGGAATCACCTGTCGTGACTTTAGGGCTGTTTTTGGTAGTCGGTTTGACTTGGGGCTTCATTTCTTGCTCCCTTGATTGGCAACACGGGCCAAATTACGGCCAACGGCTTTTTCTTCACCGCTGGTGACGCCACCCTTAGCCATCTTGGTCACAGGTTTACCCTTGTGCATGTGGTGTTCATGTTTATGAACTTCCTTCATTGCTTCTTTGTCAGCAATTTTGACGACTTGTTTCTTGTTCATAAACACTCCTAAGTGGTTGTAACAGTTACTGTACCTATTTTAATGGCTAAATTCAAGTCATTAGGTGAAAATGCAGAGGCAAAACTCTGCGCTCCACCTACTGGATTCCAGCCCCATTGCGTTTGACGACTACCGTCTGTTGGATAGCCTGCATTATCAACATTCGTCACCGTGGAATCATATGGATTGGTAAATAATCCAGTCGTTCCACCTGCGTTATAACTAACATCTGGCCTTGGTTCCCTTACCGCCTGCGGATCATTCACAGGATACAAGCCCAAAGACAACTGAGGTTGGTCAGGGTCCCAGCACTCTGGGCATACCTTGATGTTAAACAGCTTCGTCTTAATAATTTCTTTGCGTAACTGGCTTAACTTGTACCGTTGACCACATCGGTCACACTCGGCAATTGCATGTTTGCCTGACGAAAACTTATTTGGCATATGACTACCTCATGTAGAACATATTCCGTGGCACAAACCTAATCGGAGCCTTTTCCCTATCCTCTTGAGACGCTAGATCCCATTGCAAATCATAGTCTGCCTTTAAAGCCATCAGACGATTTGGATCTACCGCTGGGTTCTTCATGCCTAAGTAATAAGCCAGACCAGCTGTCATCGCAGGAATAAAGCGGAAAGGAATGTCATTAATGTTCGCACCCGTTCCAGCATCTTGAATCCGGCGTAAGCGCCAGTAAACAAAAGTGTAGTTACCACCAGAATTAGGTGTAGGCCACACATTGATGTTGGGAAGATTAGGAACAAACACTGGTGTACCAGTTGTATGCGCTGCAGCCGTAGTGCCAGCCTGCCCACGATAGCAGTTGATCAACTGATAAGGAGAAGACGTGCTAATGTTGGGGTAGTAAATAATTTCATTGTCCAACTTGATGTAGCCAGTTGCAGCCATATCAGCCAAGTTAGTCGTTGGACTCAGTTGAATTGTTGTATCCGTTGCGCTTAGGCCAGTTGTCGTCCCATTCCCATACAACGAGTATTGGGTTGGGTTTACATTCCCAGACTGGCGGTTGATCCAAACCTGAATAGGACGACCAACAGCCAGCTTGTTAGGAATGGTTGAATACGTATCCTCAGAAATACGGCTGATGTTAATGTCGATCTGGTTTTGCAACGTGCCCTGACGTATAACCTGACTCAACAAATCAATCGTATCAATAGGCAAAGCATAAGTGATCTGCCCCGTATTCAAAGGGATCTGGCCTTCTTCAACAGTCCACAGGTTGATACCACGGTTGGCCCACTCAACAGTCAAAATGTTGATACTGCGAGTAGCTGTACGCAGGTCATAGCCACTTCTCAGTTCAAGGCCGCATCGCTCAAATGCTTCCTCAACTAAGTCAGTAATCTTTAGATTAAAGACTGAAGTGCCTGTGGTATATGCCATGATCAGTGTTTGAAGTGTTTCATCGTCTCAGCAAGTCTAGCACGTTGACCCAACTTGCCAGGTTTTTTGGCCGCTGCTGCCAGCTTCTTCGCTGGGATGTTGTGGCCTTCTTTTACACCAAGAGCTTCACGCAAAGCACCAGCTTTTTTAATTGCGTGTTGAATCCATTTTTCAGCCATGATTAACTCGCTTGGGCAGGTTCAACATTACCAGCAGCTTTATACTCTTCATAAGCTGGACCAGCTGCAATTGTTACATCTACAGGAGCAATAACAGGAATTGGTTCAGCAACTGGAGTTTCAACCGGATCTGCAACTATCCCATTTGGGACAGTGGGCGCAATCTCAGCAACAAAGTTGGAAACCACTGCGCCTTGTGAAGCATCAATGTTTTTAGAAGTCAAAAAGTTTTCGACAATAGATTTCTCTTTGCCTAAGAACTCTACAAAGTCATTCAACAATTGATGTTCTGAGCTGTCCAGTTTGTGACCAGCACTTTTCACATGATTAAAGACACGTTCAAATAAGTTCATGATTTTCTCGCTGCTCTCATGTTATCAACCAAGTTTGGATAAGGACGACCAGCAGCTTTAGCCATAGCCTTTGCTTTGGACTTCTTATCAGCACTTAACTTTTTGGGTTTACCTAAACCTTTAGGTCTAGGCTTGTCCCAAACTTGTCCACCGTCTTTATACATATCAACGGCATCAGGATTATCCGTTCTATGGATAACCTTTTTATGAGGCATCTTGGATGGGTTAACAGCACCCATTCCACGACTGGCTCTCATTTGTGCGCCTTACCACCACCGCACATCTCATGAACATGGTCCATGTGGTGCTTGTGATGTTCAGCATGTTTCTTGAAATGATGCTTGTGATGTTTATGCGATTCAGTTTCATGCTCCGCAATAAACTCATCATGACGAACCATATCAGGGCCAGATTTTGGCTCCATATGTTCTTTAACTAAATGATGTTTCATAGGAATTCTCCTTAGCAGAATTTGGTCTTGGTATGACCACGTTGGGCAATACCATCAGCACGATGGTGAGTAGCGCCACCATGAGCCATTTTCTTAACATGACCACCATGCTTCATGCCTTCTTTTTCAAAAGACTTGATGTTGTGTTCAGTCTCAATAGGTTCAACTTTGCCGCTGTCGCCAAAGTTTTTGCCACGGGTATGACCTTTTTTCTGGTCAGCGTGTTCGCCATGCTTCAGGTTTTTTTCACCGGCTTTGATGGACTTGCCATCAGCAAAACCGCCATGAGCCATTTTGTGGGCTTTACCACCATGCTTCATTGCGCTGGCTTCATGCTCTTCTTCTTTAGCAATACGGCGCAATTCTTTGGCTTGGTTCATTTCGTGCATCTTCTCAGAAGCATGACCACCATGAGCCATCTTGGTAGTTTTGTGATGGCCTTCGTGCATTGCCATATGGTGTTCAGCCATAGACAAATGGTGATGAGCCAGATGTTTGTGGTGAGCTTTAGACAAGCCACCATGTTTCATTCCGGGTGCGCCCATAGGTGCGCCGCCGGGAGCCGCCATAGGAGCAGCAGGACCAGCAGGAGGTGCTTGCATGGCACGAGCTGCCATTAGCGCCATCGCTGGATTAACACCACGTTTTCTTGTAGCCATATCAATACCGCCTTTACTAAAATGTTTGCCTTTATCGGCATTTACAAAATCCTCGCCTACCGACTGAGGAACTCCCACTTTTTTAGCAAAAGCCTTGTTATGGGCAATTGCCTCCATGAAATCATGCTGCTTCTTACTTTTGCTGGGCATCACTTTGCCCCTTGTTGAATAAGCTGGTCAATTTTACTTTCCAACTTGTTAAAGCGAGAATCAATGTGCTCAGTAATTTTGTTAAGTTCGTCATTGGTGACATACTCCCTTGCGATTTCTTCACGTGTACGGTTGAGCAGGATCTCAATCCGTTTGAGGTCATTAGACTTCTCTTTGAGAAAAAAGGCAACCATCCCCAGAACCAAGGACAAGCCACCCGACCAAATCATTCCTGCGTCCATCTCAGCACTTCCAAGCTTTTAGGGATTTATTAATCCGAGAGTTCGGATCTTTAGCCGTCTTCTCGCTAGTCATTTTCTTCTTCATCCCGGTCATCCTCGCGCAAAATGAGTCTTTGCGTGACCCGCCTTCTGGTTGCGGGGGCTTCAGATTCATCCCTTGCTTTTTGGCGCTGGCCCGCCCCTTGGCGTTCAAGCCGCCGTTGGGGTTCTTGCCTTCCTTGCGTTGCCATGCTGGAGTAGACATGATTAACTGCCGTTTGAAATTAAATAACCTTCTTGCGATACCGTTAAGGCCGCAGTGCCGGTGCTAACTTTTGCTTGCAGTTGAATGTCCGTTTTCTCTGCCACAGCACGGGGCATAACCCGTTGCGTATGGTAGTTGTTTGTAAACGGCGCAACAATAGTAACAGTGGATACACCAGTGTTGCTGGTCTGATAGTTTTGATACGTTGCAAAACCAGCAGGGTTGGCGTTCAAGCTGGTATTGATATCAATACGGCTTAAGTAGAAAGTAAAGCCTGCAGGGACGGTATAGATGCCCATCAAAGTGCGACCATTACCAGCTGCAATTTCTGCGTACAAAGTTGTATCCGAGGTATCTTTGAGTGTGATGTTGCCAGTAGGTGCGCCACTAGCTACCGCCATGCTATTGATACGGAAATACGATTTGACTGTAGTCACAGCAGTCGTACCATTCAACTTTATAGTTTCAGAAATTTGGTTGTAGTTAGCGTCCAACCCATTGATGGTAACAAGCGTGCCTGTTTTATCGTCGCCAGTGTTAACAGAGCTAACAATGTGCATTTGGATTGCAGACGACGGGAACGTGTAGGAGCTATTACCTTCCCAC
>Ga0007810_1000532_pt1 | contig 11301 bp, 8 predicted proteins | sample CryBogCBE15Jun09_FD_71193 | JGI IMG/M metagenome (GOLD analysis project Ga0007810, IMG submission 71193) | Freshwater microbial communities from Crystal Bog, Wisconsin, USA - CBE15Jun09 | ecosystem: Environmental > Aquatic > Freshwater > Lake | place: Crystal Bog, Wisconsin, USA | collected...
TACATAAATATGGAAAGCTCTTTTAACCGGTACCAGAAACTTGAGGAGCAGGTAAAAGCTTACCAAGAGTCGTTCCGCGTGGCGCAGGTAAGGTTTGATGCAGGGTTATACACTTCAGTAGATTACATTATTGCAAAAAACTACGTTGACCAAGCCAACATTAACCTCATAGCGGTTAAATACGATTATATTTTGCGCACCAAAATTCTCGACTATTACCAAGGTAGGTTATCACTGCCTTAAGCGGCAACCGCTTTGTGTTACGATAATGCTTTTAATACAATGGCCCCGCGTAAAAAGCGGGGCCATTGTGTAATTGGGTAGGCTTATTTTTTTGCATTATGCCAAGCTTTTTGCTTTAACCTTATAATCCAAAATGCTCAGCTTCTCAGTACAAAAACTGTATTCGTTAAGGTCGTTGCTGCTCACTATAACCAGTCTGTTTGCGCAGTATTTGCTAACCAGGCTGTGGTAAAGCGCATAGCCGGTTGCATCTAGGTTGGTGCAGGGTTCGTCAAGCAGAATAACCGCCACGTCGCTAAAAATAGCTTGTGCAAGTTTTATGCGTTGTTTCATACCGCTGCTGTAGTTGCGTATTTGCTTGTTTGCCGCGCCTTGCAGCCCAACTTCTTCTATAATGCTGTGGATGGTTTGACCCGCGATAAAAGGCTTGAACGTTTGGTGGAAGCTTAGCAGTTCCAAGGCCGTCATCTCTTCCACCAGTTCAAGGTATGGTGCGGCAATGGATAATTGTTTATAGGCATCTTCGGGCTTGCATACACCCACGGCTGTCGAATAGCCAACAGACCCTTCCGTTGGGTTTACTGCCCCTGCTATAACCTGCAGCAGGGTGCTTTTGCCACTGCCATTTGGCCCTGTTATGGCATATGAAACACCCGGCGAAAACGTAAAGCTGAGTCTACGGAATATCCAGTCTCTGTTGAACCTTTTGCCGGCTTCTTGTAAAACTATTTGCATGGGGGGCAAAGATAACAGAAAATAGCCCCACCGCCCCTACTGGGGTACTTATAAACATGGGAGGGATTTTTTAGCCACAATCAAAACATAAGCCTAACCGTATATCCAAAAAAAAATCCCCGCAAAGCGGGGAAAGTATGTTAACCAAAAATCTACTACCGGCAGTATGGCCAGCCAGGCACTAATCATCCTCTTCGCCAACACCCTTACTGTACCTTTTAATAATGCCCCTTCCGCTTTCACGGATAAAGGCCACAATTTCGTCGCGTTCGTCAGTGGCGGGGGCTTCTTCTTCAATATACTCCAGGGCCTGCGAAATATTCATACCCTTATTATAAATAACACGGTAAATGTCTAGTATATGGTTTATTTGTTCCAACGAAAAGCCGCGCCTTTTAAGGCCCACGCTATTTACGCCGCCATAGCTTAGGGGCGTACGCACTGCCTTTATAAACGGCGGCACATCCTTGCTAACAAGGCTTCCGCCGCCAATATAGGCATGCTGCCCAATGTGTACAAACTGGTGCACCGCGCAAACGCCTGCCACCCAGGCCCAGTCGCCCATTACCACGTGCCCTGCAAGCTGCGAGTTGTTACTCATCACGCAATTGTCGCCTATTATGCAGTCGTGTGCAATATGGCAGTAGGCCATAATAAGGCAGTTATTGCCCACTTTGGTTTTCCAACGGTCGGTGGTGCCCCGGTTTATGGTTACAAATTCGCGTATGGTGGTATTGTCGCCAATTTCTATATAAGTCCTCTCGCCGTTAAATTTAAGGTCTTGCGGTATAGCAGAAAGCACAGCCCCCGGAAAGATGCGGCAGTTTTTGCCAATGCGTGCGCCTTCCATAATGGTTACGTTGCTGCCTATCCAAGTGCCTTCTCCAATTTCAACATCCTCATGGATAACTGTAAAAGGGTCAACTTTCACATTTTGCGCAAGCTTTGCGTTGGGATGTATGTAAGTAAGAGGATGAGTCATGAAAATTGATAAATGTGTTTTAAAAAGTAGATACCCGAATAAACAGAGACCAATGACACGTTAAACCCGGTTTGGTTTAATGCCCTTTAATTTCTTTTTACAATTTGCGCCACAAGGTCAGCTTCGGTGGCAACTTTACCCCCAACATACACGGTGCCTTTCATGTCGCAAATGCCGCGCCTTATGGGCTGGTTCAATTCCATTTTTAATATCATCGTGTCACCTGGCACAACTTTGTGTTTAAACTTGCAATTGTCTATCCGCAAAAAATAAGTGTCATACTGCCCGCCTTTCATGGCGTTTATACACAAAATACCGCCGGTTTGCGCAAGGGCTTCAATTTGCAACACACCTGGCATAACAGGGTTGTTGGGAAAATGCCCTTGAAAAAACCATTCGTTAAATGTTACGTTTTTTATGCCTACTATGGTAGTGTCGCTTAGGTGTATTATTTTATCTACCAATAAAAACGGAAACCTGTGGGGCAGGGTTTTTTCAATATGTTCTAATCCGTAAACAGGTGGCAGGGTGGGGTCGTACAATGGCACGTTTTTTATTGCGTGCTTGTTCTTTTTAATGTATTGCTTAATCTTTTTTGCAAATTCAACGTTGGTGCTGTGGCCTGGCCGGTTGGCAATAATGCGTGCTTTAATGGGGTAGCCAACCAATGCTAGGTCACCAACCACATCAAGCAGTTTGTGCCGTGCCGGCTCGTTGGGAAAGCGGAGTTCCAGGTTATTCAGGTACCCTTCGCTTTTTACCTCAATTTTTTCGCGGTTAAAAACTTTGGCCAGCCTGGTCATTTCGGCTTCGGTAACAGGTTTGTCAACTACCACAATGGCGTTGTTTATGTCGCCGCCTTTAATTAAGTTATGTTCCAGCAGTGTCTCCAGCTCATGCAAAAAGCAAAAAGTACGGCAGGGCGCAACTTCTGTTTTAAAATCACGCATGCTTTTAAGCCCGGCATGTTGGGTGCCCAAAACGGGGCTGTTAAAGTCAATCAGGGTGGTTAACTGGTAGTTTAACGATGGCAGGGCCACCATTTCAACACGCTTTACATCATCGTAATGGTAAATGTTTTCGTCGATGCTGTACCAAATTTTGGCGGCTTCCTGCTCAAGTACACCTGCTTCTTCAATTAATTTGATAAAGGGTTGCGAGCTGCCGTCTATGATTGGTATTTCCGGGCCGTTCAATTCTATCAGCACATTGTCTACACCCATGCCCACCAAGGCAGCCAGTATATGTTCAACCGTGCTTACTTTAGCATCGCCTATCTGCAACGTAGTTCCACGGCTTACATCGGTCACATAATCACAATCTGCACGTATAATGGGTTTATTGGGCATGTCAACCCGTTGAAACTGTATGCCAAAACCTGGGCTTGCTGGTATCAAGGCCATGTTAACCATAACACCGGTGTGCAAACCGGTACCACTAATACTTACTGCTGCTGCAAGCGTATGCTGCTTGTCGGGATTAAAATTTGAGTCCATGTTGTATTGGTGTGCAAGGCAGCTGTTCTGAACACGTCTTCAGCTACGCTAAACACTTTGGGCCGAATAATAATAATTCAACCAATTAAGTAAATAAATATTGCAAAAATAATGCTTTTGTAATAGCCAATACAGTTAAGCTATTTATGTTTTGTTAAGGTATGGGGGTAATTTCTTTTTCCGTAACCAGTTTTTGCACCAGTTTCTCCAATTCAGCCAGCCTTTTCTGCATGTCGGGTAGGTTACGGCTCAGCGCTTGGCTGCGCAAGGCGCTGGTAAAATCGTGTGCGGGGGAGCCAGTTACAATGGTGTTGGGTGTTTTTATGGTTTTGCTAACACCGCTTTGTGCGTTCACCTTGCTCCCATCGGCAATTTGTATATGGCCCACAATGCCAGCCTGGCCACCTATCAATACATTGTTGCCAATTTTGGTGCTGCCGCTAACGCCAGCTTGGGCGGCAATGGCGGTGTTATGCCCAATTTCTACATTATGGCCTATTTGTATAAGGTTGTCTAATTTTGCACCAGCTTTTATAACCGTGCTGCCCATGGTGGCCCTGTCAATGGCGGCGTTTGCGCCTATTTCCACAAAATCTTCTATTATCACATTGCCTATTTGCGGCACTTTGGTAAACGAGCCGTCAGCCTGCGGGGCAAAGCCAAAACCGTCGCTGCCAATAACTGTGCCGGCGTGTATGGTTACGTTATTGCCTATGTTGCAGCCGTGGTATATTTTAACGCCGGGGTGCAATATGCTGTTTTCGCCCACGGTAACGTTGTTACCCAAAAAAACACCGGGGTACAATTTTACGTTGTTGCCTACCTGTACTCCATCCGATATATAAGCAAACGCGCCAATAAACACACCCTGCCCAATGGTAGCGGTTTCGTGTATATAGCTGGGTTGCTGTATGCCGGTAAGCTGCTGGCTTACCATTTGCTGGTATTTGTTTAACAATGCGGCAAAGGCCGTGTAGGCATCTGCTACCCGTATTAAAGCCGTTTCCACGGGCTGCCTTAGTTCCAGTGTTTCGTTTACAATAACCACCGATGCGCCCGTGGAGTACAAATAATCCTCGTATTTTGGGTTGGCCAAAAAGGCTAACTGGCCGGTACCGGCTTCTTCAATTTTCCCGAATGAGCTTACCGAGGCCAACGGGTTACCTTCAACTTTTCCGTTTATCAACAAGGCTATTTGTGAGGCGGTAAACGTCATGTGCTTATGTTTAAGATACAAGCTTCAGGCTCTAAGCATTTGGCTCCAGTACAAATTTATTGGCCAGAAACATAAATGGATGCGGCTTGCGACTATCCGCTAACCGCCTGTCGCTATCTCGCAAAGGTAGAATTTTTTAACCGGCATTGACAGCGTTTGATGGATGAGCGGGTCATCTACACCGGCGATATCCTTCACACTGCCGTCTTTAAACAAAATATTGATGGTTTCATCAGCTAATCGGTAGGTGGTATTGGTGGCTTCACCGGTAAAAGCAAAATACCTGGCATCCTCCGGTGTTATGCCCAATTGCTTGGACAGTGACAATTTTTTTTGCCATAACATCTCCTCATCAAAAGGCTCGCTTTGCAGGCGGCATTTAAACAGCTGGCGGTTTAACACACAGTTGCACAGCAACTCCAACACCTTATCGGTGCCACGGCTCCATTTTTTTATGGCAAACATCACATCATCGTCATCCAACAAGCAAAATTGGCCCAGTGCTTCTTCATCCATGGTGCCGTTAAAAGTGTCAAAAAAATAGTCTAACGGCGAACCAATCCTTAGCGATATGCCGGGGTTGTTAAAAATTTCTTTTGCCCGCAAAATAATTTTAACCAGCATTTTTTCTGCAGCCAGTACCGTCTTGTGCAGGTATACCTGCCAGTACATTTGGCGGCGGGCAACCAAAAACTTCTCCACGCTGTAAATACCTTTTCCTTCCACCATCAATTGGTTGTTGTGCACGGTAAGCATCTTTAAAATGCGGTCGTACCCTATAACGCCCTCGCTTACGCCGGTAAAAAAACTGTCGCGGGTTAGGTAGTCCATCCGGTCCACATCCAGCTGGCCGCTGATTAACTGGTGTAAAAAGGGCTTGTGGTAGCCACCTGTAAACAATTGTATGGCCAAGCTTAATTCGCCACCAAAAGTGTCGTTCATCTGGTGCATAATCATCAGCCCAATATGCTCATGGTCGGCGCCCGGCGCCAGCTGGTTTTCAAGGGCATGGCTAAAAGGGCCATGGCCAATGTCGTGCAGCAGTATGGCCGCCTTGGCCGCGGTTTCTTCCTCAGGGCTAATGTCAATACCCTTTCCCTTTAGCTCACTTACCGCCTGGCACATTAAATGGTAGGCACCCAAGCTATGGTGCAGCCGGGTGTGCACCGCGCCGGGGTATACCAGCTGGGCCATGGCCATTTGGTGTATGCGCCGCAGCCGCTGGTAAAAAGGGTGGGCAATTATTTGCAATATAAAAGGGCTGTCTATTGTAATAAAGCCATACACCGGGTCGTTGATTATTTTTCGCTTGGTAAAAGCCATGCCTGCGGATGATTTGTTAAATGTGCTGTTAAAGAGCCAGCAAAAGTACAACTTTGCAATGCTAAAACCTGTTAGCGGCTAGCTTTTGGCTACCAGCTGGCAGCCAACGGCTAAAAAATATAAACATGGCAATAGCAACTATACTTTGGGTGGATGATGAAATTGAAAGCTTGCAGTCGCAAAAAATATTTCTGGAAAACAAAGGGTACGAAGTACATACCCTTACCAACGGCTTTGACGCCATTGACTATGTGAAAGAAAACCCGGTTGACGTAGTGCTGCTGGATGAGAGCATGCCCGGTATTACCGGTTTGGAAACCCTGCAAAAAATAAAAGAGGTAAACAGGCAGATACCGGTGGTGCTGATAACCAAGAATGAAACCGAGAACCTAATGGACGATGCCATTGGCAGCCAGATAACCGATTACTTGATAAAGCCGGTTAACCCCAACCAAGTGTGGCTGAGCCTGAAGAAAATTATTGACAATAAACGCCTGGTAGGCGAAAAAACCACCACCGCCTACCAGCAGCAGTTCCGCAATTTGTTTATGGCCCTGAACAGCAACCCCGATTACAACGACTGGATGGATATTTATAAAAAGCTGGTGTATTGGGAACTGGAGATGGAAAAAAGCGACAGCCCCGAAATGCGCGAAGTGTTCCAGAGCCAGAAGCAGGAAGCCAACACCGAGTTTTTTAAATTTGTAAGCCGGCACTATGCAAGCTGGGTGAACCCCAAAACAGTAAAGGCGCCCATTATGAGCCACAACCTGTTTAAAACCAAGGTACTGCCACATATTGAGAAAGGGGTGCCTACTTTTTTTATTGTGATTGACAACCTGCGCTATGACCAGTGGAAGGCCATACAACCTATTTTTTCAGAAAACTTTAGGATAGCCGAGGAGGATACTTTTTACAGCATACTGCCCACCGCCACCCAATACTGCCGCAACGCCATTTTTGCCGGCCTACTGCCTATTGATATTGAAAAGCAATTTCCCCATGAATGGAAGAATGATGAAGAGGAGGGCGGCAAAAACCTACAGGAGGATGAATTTTTTAAGGCCCAGTTGAAAAGGCTGAAACGCACCGACATTAAGCACAGCTATACCAAGATAGTACACCATAACGACGGCCAGCAATTGGTGAACAACATACACAACCTGCTGCAAAACGACCTGAATATAATTATTTACAATTTTGTTGACATGCTGAGCCATGCCCGCACCGAAATGGAGGTGCTGAAGGAACTGGCCGCCGACGAAACCAGTTACCGCAGCATTACCAGAAGTTGGTTTGAACACAGCCCGCTTAACCAGGCACTCAAACGGATTGGCGATAAAAAAATAAATGTAATATTGGCCACCGACCATGGCAGTGTGCGGGTTAAAACACCTTGCAAGGTTATTGGCGACAAACAAACAACGGCCAACCTACGGTACAAGCACGGCCGTAACTTAAACTACGAACCAAAAGAGGTACTGGCCTTTAGAAACCCAGCCGAGGCAGGTCTGCCAACGCCAACGGTCAACTCATCGTTCATATTCGCCAAAGAAGATGGGTTTTTATGTTACCCCAACAATTATAACTACTACGTTAACTATTACAAAAACACCTTTCAGCATGGCGGCGTAAGCCTAGAGGAAATGATTGTGCCCGTTGTAAGGATGGTGAGCAAATAGGCAAGCCAATAACCACGGGTTGGCGAAGTACCTGCAAGCGGTTGTGGCAGGTATGGTACCGAGGCTATTTGCCATAAACCTGTTACGGGGCATTGTGTACAACCGCACCGCCGGTGGCCTTGTTGGGGTTTGAGGCAAGTGGGCGGCGGCTCCCTGAAGCCCTGTTTTTTCCATCATCGCTATACTTTGTTTCGGTAATTTATACTTGCATTGATCCGAAGGGTATGCAGGTTTGCATAATAGTTTTCGCACCAACCCTTGGGCAGGCGGGTTTCTTACAAAAAGTTTCCTTTTCCTAGCATTGGTTTCCTTATTTTCACGTTACCAACAAACGATTGCCCCGCGATGCAAAAATCCACAATTGTAGTCATTGGCAGCTCCAATACCGATATGGTTGTAAAAACGCCGCACCTGCCCGCGCCTGGCGAAACCATATTGGGCGGTACCTTTTTTATGAACGCAGGTGGCAAGGGTGCCAACCAGGCGGTGGCCGCCGCAAGGCTCGGCGGCCAGGTAACTTTTGTGGCAAAGCTGGGCAACGATATTTTTGGCAAGCAGGCTTTGCAATTGTTTGGCGAAGAAGGTATTGACACCTCCTGCGTAGTCACTGACCCCCAATATCCATCGGGGGTGGCACTGATAACCGTTGACTACAAAGGGGAAAACTGCATAGCAGTGGCTTCCGGTGCCAACGCACAGCTGCTGCCTGCCGACCTTGAAAACCCAAAAGATAAGATAAAGAACGCCGCTATTGTTTTAATGCAGTTGGAAGTGCCGGTTGAAACTGTTGCCGAAGCTGCGGCTTTGGCCAACGATGCAGGAGCGTTGGTGATTTTAAACCCCGCACCGGCCTGCACGCTGCCATCCGGTATTTTCCAGCATATTTCCATCATCACGCCCAACGAAACAGAAGCCGAAATGCTTTCTGGCATGCCAGTGGCAGACGTACAATCTGCCAAAAAAGCCGCAGGCATCATCAGGGCCAAAGGCGTTAAAACAGTTATTATAACCCTCGGCAGCAAAGGGGCGCTGATTGTGGGGGAAGGTATTGAGCAATTGGTACCCGCCCCAGCGGTAACGCCCGTTGACACCACGGCCGCCGGAGATGTGTTTAACGGGGCATTGGCGGTAGCCCTCGCGGAGGGCAAGGGGATACTTGAAGCCGTTGCATTTGCCTGCCAGGCAGCGGCCATATCCGTAGCGAGGCTGGGCGCGCAGGCCTCAGCACCGTACAGAGCCGAATTTGAAAATAAGGTGATTTGAAAATTTGAAAATTGCTTCGAAAGAAGACCCGATGGGTTAAAGCGAATGCATAATGGAAATGGTGGATGCATCGTTAGGTTCGCATAAGGTAACAAATTGTTTTAGCCGCAGTGTCGCCACACTGCGGTAGAAAGTTGAAAATGTGATTGACGTTACCTCCTTAGATGCGGCATTTTTTTCTTTTAGTTCAAATGTTATAACGTTATTCAACAAGGCACCATCACAAATGCGGTTTTTGGCTCCAGCCCTTGTAAAAAAAATGAGTGTGCTGCCTGTAAGTTCGGGGAAAATAAACGAACACGAAATTCATTCTTTAACCACAACTATACTTGCCATGTTTATTGTTCAAAACTACGGGGTAGCGGTATTCTTCTGCATCATCACCATGCTTTGCTGGGGTTCCTGGGCCAACACACAAAAGCTCGCGGGCAAAACCTGGCGCTTCGAATTATTTTATTGGGACTATGTGCTGGGCATCCTGCTTTTCTCCATACTCTCTGCCTTCACCCTTGGCAGCATGGGCGACAAAGGCCGCCATTTTTTAGACGACCTGCACCAAGCCGACCCCGGCAATATAGGCAGTGCGTTGCTGGGTGGTGTTATATTTAACGCCGCCAATATCCTATTCTCCGCTGCCATAGCCATCGCGGGCATGGCGGTGGCTTTTCCGGTGGCCATTGGTTTGGCGTTGGTGCTGGGCGTGCTGGTAAATTACTATGCCTCGCAAAAAGGCAGCCCCGTGTTTATTTTTGCAGGCGTTGCACTGGTGGCCGTTGCCATCGTACTCAATGCACTGGCCTACAGGCGCGCCTCCACGGGCAACCAAAAATTATCGTCTAAAGGCATTATTATTTCGTTGGTGGCCGGTGTGCTGATGTCGTTCTTTTACCGGTTTATCGCAGCCTCCATGGATTTGGATAATTTCGAGCTGCCTGCCGCCGGTAAAATGACACCTTACACAGCCGTGCTGGTTTTTTCGGTGGGCATCTTCCTAAGCAACTTTATTTTCAACACCCTACTAATGAAAAAGCCTTTGCAAGGCACACCAACCGGGTACGCAGCCTATTTTAAAGGGTCGTTCCCCACGCATATGGTCGGTGTGTTGGGCGGCATCATTTGGGGCATCGGCAATTCGCTCAATTTGATAGCGGCAGGGCAGGCAGGCACCGCTATTTCGTATGGCTTGGGCCAAGGTGCCACTCTGGTGGCTGCGCTATGGGGCGTGTTTATTTGGAAGGAGTTTAAAAATGCCCCGCAAGGTACCGGTAGGCTAATCACCGCCATGTTCTTGTTTTTTATAACGGGGCTGGGGCTGCTGATATATGCGGGTTTGTAGTGTACAAATTGGCAGTTGGCATAGGTGCACTAGGGCAAACCTGAGTACCAAAACTATTTTAGGGCCGTTGGTTTTTTCGCCCAATCGGGTAAAATAAGACCACCCATCACGCAATCGGTTACATATATTTGGGCAATTGTAAAAGCCTACCATAACAAAACGCTAGCAAGTACAAAAATGAAAAAAACAACGATTGTTTTACTGCTTTTGGCGGCATATTATGCCAGCCAACCCGCAATGGCACAACAGGCACAATGGACTGCCATACCGCTTAACGCGCTGGATGCGTTTAGCAAACCTGGCAAAAACTGGGCCCTTGCGGCGGATGCCGTGCTGGATTATACCAGTGCCACGGCCTTTACACCAGTTGCCGGTACGGGCATATTGATAAATACCGTGGGTGCGGGCGACAACACCCATTTGATTACCAATGCTCAGTTTGGCGACCTGGAGCTGGAGTTGGAGTTTATGATGGCCAAAACAGCCAACTCAGGGGTGTATTTGCAAGGTAGGTATGAAGTGCAGCTGTTTGACAGCTGGCTGAAAGCCAACCCCAGCTTTGCTGACTGCGGGGGTATTTACCAACGGTGGAATGAAGGCTTGCCGGAAGACCATAAAGGCTACCAAGGCATTGCGCCATTAACCAATGTGGCCAAGGCACCGGGCCTTTGGCAAAAGCTGTCCATAAAGTTTCATGCACCAAAATTTAATGCAAAGGGGGAGAAGATACAGAATGCCTATTTTGAATCAGTTTATCTAAACGGCGTGCTGGTGCAGCAACAGGCAGCTGTTACCGGGCCAACCCGGTCGGCTTATTTTGAAGATGAAAAACCCGAAGGGCCGTTGGTGCTGCAGGGCGACCATGGAAACGTGGCTTTCCGCAACATACGTTACCGGCCGCTGGTACAGGCGGAGAAAATGGAAGACGCTGGCGATGACCCGATTTTAGTAACCGCCGATGGTAAACCCTACCTACTGCGCAGCTTTTTAAATTATGGGGATAAAAAACTTACCCATGTTATTTC
>Ga0007810_1000533_pt1 | contig 11292 bp, 10 predicted proteins | sample CryBogCBE15Jun09_FD_71193 | JGI IMG/M metagenome (GOLD analysis project Ga0007810, IMG submission 71193) | Freshwater microbial communities from Crystal Bog, Wisconsin, USA - CBE15Jun09 | ecosystem: Environmental > Aquatic > Freshwater > Lake | place: Crystal Bog, Wisconsin, USA | collected...
GAGCGGAAGGCGTTTTTTAATAAAACATTTGTGGGTGCAGATAAAAAAACAATAGGGCTAATTGGTGTGCCCATGTTTGTGATGCCCGGCACTAAGCCGCCGAAGCCCGTTTTTAAACCTGCGGATACACAAACATCCTACGCGGTGGGTCTTGCTTTGGATGCTTTTAGTGAGGAGAACAAACCTTTTATGGTAAAGAACCTTGCAGATGCCGTGGAGCGCGAGAATATAGACGATAATGGGGTACGAAGGCCAAAATATTCCCTCATGACAGGTTTTATTGGTACTGCTTGGATAAGCAAAGCATTAAGCGACAACGGTTACAGCCTATTGGCGTATAAGTTGCTACAGAACGACCAATACCCATCGTGGCTATATGCGGTACAGCAGGGTGCCACCACTATTTGGGAGCGCCTAAACGGCTACACGCTGGAGAATGGGTTTGGTGGTAACAACAGCATGAACTCTTTTAACCATTATTCCTTTGGGGCCATAGGGCAGTGGATGATGGCATATTCCCTAGGCATACAGCGCGATGAACCCGGTTTTCAAAAATTTATCCTCCAACCCGAGCCTGACCCCACCGGCGAAATGACTTGGGCCAAGGGGTATTACGACAGCCCTTTTGGCAGGATAAGCAGTAGCTGGAAAACAGGCAAAGGGTTGTTGACCTATTCGGCAACAGTTCCGGCCAATAGCACAGCCACGTTATACCTTCCTACTGCTTTCCCCGAAACGGTGCTAGAAAGCGGTAAGGCTGCCGCTAAGGCAACTGGCGTTACATTTGTAAAAATTGAAAAAGGCAAGGCCGTGTACACATTGCAACCCGGTACATATATATTCGTTTCAAAGCAGTAAACAAGATGAACATGAGGGTGGCATTATTTATACCATGTTATGTAAACCAGTTTTACCCGCAGGTGGCCATTGCCACATTACAGCTGCTGGAAAAACTGGGGGTTGAGGTTGAATACCCGCTAAACCAAACCTGTTGCGGCCAGCCCATGGCCAACAGTGGTTTTGAACATTTGGCCCACGGGTGTAACACATTGTTTATTAAAAACTTTTCTGGGTTTGATTATATCGTTTGCCCCTCTGGCAGTTGCACCTTACACATTAAGGAACACCTGCATGATGCGGATGGAGAAGCAACGGCGCAGCAAATTCGAACAAGGGTATACGAACTAACAGAGTTCTTAACGGATGTGTTACAGGTGGAAAAACTGGATGCGAAATTTCCCCATAAAGTTGGCATGCACCAAAGCTGCCATGGGCAAAGAGGATTGAAGCTATCGCAAATGAGCGAGTTGGTGGCAAAGCCATTTTCAAAACCATTACACTTGTTGCAAATGGTGGAAGGGGTGGAGCTGGTAGAACTGGACAGGAAGGATGAATGCTGCGGGTTTGGCGGTACTTTTTGTGTAGCCGAGGAAGCGGTGAGCGTTAAGATGGGTAAGGACAGGGTTGCCGACCATATTAAGCACGGTGCCGAATATATCACCGCCGCCGACATGAGCTGCCTCATGCACCTGGAAGGCATATTGAAACGGCAAAAAAGCACTGTGCAAGTAAAACATATAGCAGAGATATTGAATGGGGCGTGAGTTTACACCGCATAGCTAGCATAGAAAACAGAAAAACACCGATAGTAATAAGGCAGTGAACATACCAACCCCACAAGGGTTGAATGTGAATGGCCCCGCGTGCAACGCGGGGATTGCATGTAAATATATTTCGGAGAACCCTATCGGGGTTCAACATAAACGCTGGTACAACATGCTTAGTAAAAGCCCAACATTGCTTCAAACGTAGAAGTGCTTGCGACGCAACGAAGCTGCCATGAAAAACAAAAGCTTGGATCTAAAAAATATTGACAGACTATAAATAAGTTAGTGACGCGATGAAAGACCATGCACAATTATCGGAAACGTTTAACCAAGACGAGCCAAGGGTAAACTGGCACGATGAAACACTGTGGTTTGTGCGGCAAAAACGCGACAAGGCAGTTAACGGCATACCCGAGTGGGAGCAGTTGCGCGAAACAGCATCGCAAATAAAAAACAACGTGCTGAGTAACCTAAGCGAATACTTGGTGCAGTTTGAAGAACAGGCAAAACTAAACGGCATAACTGTACATTGGGCAGCCGATGCGGCCGAGCATAACAAAATTGTACACGGTATACTGCAGCAGAATGGTGTTAAGCAAATGGTTAAGAGCAAATCAATGCTCACCGAGGAGTGCCACCTGAACGAGTACTTAAAGGAGCAGGGCATTGACGTAACCGATACCGATTTAGGCGAGCGTATTGTACAACTGGCAGAAGAACCGCCCAGCCACATAGTACTGCCCTGCATACATTGGAAGAAGGAGGAGATAGGCGAGTTGTTCCATAAGCATCTTGGCACGCCCGAGGGTAATGCCGACCCACAGTTGCTAACCCATGCAGCCAGGCTTAACCTGCGCGAGTATTTTTTAACCCGCCGGGTGGCATTAACGGGGGTAAATTTTGCCATTGCCGGAACAGGCGAATTTGTGGTTTGCACCAACGAGGGCAATGCCGACATGGGTGCCCACCTTGCCGATGTGCATATTGCCTGCATGGGCATGGAAAAAATTATACCGGAAAGAAAGCACTTGGGGGTGTTTTTGCGGTTGCTGGCTAGGAGCGCCACCGGCCAGCCGGTAACAACATACTCTAGCCATTTTAAAAAGCCGGCCAAAAACCAAGAAATACACATAGTAATTGTTGACAATGGCCGCAGCAAGCAACTGGGCCGGACCGATTTTAGAAATTCCCTAAAATGCATACGTTGTGCAGCCTGTTTTAATACCTGCCCCGTGTACCGGCGAAGTGGCGGGCACAGCTACCACACGGCCATTGCGGGCCCCATTGGCAGCATACTCGCACCCAACCTTGACATGAAGCAGTATGCCGATTTGCCGTTTGCCTCAACACTGTGTGGTTCTTGCAGCAATGTTTGCCCGGTGAAGATTGACATACATGAGCAATTGTATAAATGGCGGCAGGTGTTGGTGCAAGAGGGCTATGCCCCAGCTGCAAAAACTGCGGCCATGAAGGGTATGGGGTTTACACTATCCAACCCCGGTGTATTTAATGCAGCGGGTAAGGCTGGCCGTTGGGTGGTAAAAAATGTGCCTTTTTTGGTGAATAACCGCTTTAATGCATGGTACAAACAACGGGATATGCCCGATGCACCAAAAGAATCGTTTACCGAATGGTATAAAAAGAATAAAGGCGAGTAAGTATCGTCCTTTGTCCATAGCCCATTGTCGATAGTTCATGGCAAAGGCAGCGAATACGTTGGGGAATGCCATGGCAACCCCAAAAGAGAGTAAATACTTTAGTGGTGGGTGCAGCCCATCGAAAAAAAAGAAAATACAATGAGCAACAGGGAAAATATATTGGCGGCTGTTAAAAATAGCCAGCCCGCATTTGTGGCGGCACCCTTGATACCGGATTTTGTGCAGGAAAGGGTAAACTTGGTAGAAAAATATGGCACGGTATTAAGCAGCATAGGGGGCAAGGTGTATTTGATTGAAACGCAGGAGCAGGTAGTGGACATATTGCAAACTGATTTTTTTGGCCCAGCAAAAAGGGTGGTGTCAAACCTAGGCTACTTGTCAGCCATGGCCGAGCCTTACTCCGGCGATGCAAACCCGCACAGTTTTAAAAATGTAGATTTATTTGTGCTGGAATCGAGGCTGGCGGTTGCTGAAAACGGTGCCGTATGGGTAACCGACCACGAAATGCCCCAACGTGCCTTACCTTTTATTACCCAGCACCTCGCGGTGATAGTACACAAAAACAATATTGTGGCCTCGATGCATGAGGCCTATCAAAAAATTGCAGACATTGATTACGGGTTTGCCACTTTTATAGCAGGCCCTTCAAAAACGGCGGATATAGAACAGTCGCTGGTGTTGGGTGCGCACGGTGCCAGAACGATGACGGTGTTTGTGGTGGGATAGGTCTGGCAAAATACAAAAACAATTTTTGTCCTTTTTTTGAATAGACAATTTTAGCCTCCAAAAGTTACATCATTGAGAAACATTACACTGGCAGTTATCCAAGACTTGATAAAAGATGATTGCCTTGCATTAAGTGCAACACAAAAGCGGTTGTGCGTGCCGATTATCAACAGAATTTACAAGAAGATGTCGGCAGGTATTAAGTTTTCAGGTATTAAAGTATCAGGGACCTTGATTGGTGATGGCCACCATAGATACATAGCATCCGTTTTTGCCCAAGCCGACCTTGACAGGATACCTACTTTCATGCCATCTGCAACAGAAGCAGTGGATTGGAGTTCGGTAATTTTTGACGAAGAGGACTGGGATACGCCCGCCAAGATTAAGATGTTAAACCAACAAGATGCCAATTATAATGATATGCCTTTTGAGAAAATAGTTTCGTTATTGGTATAAAATGTAAATTTGTCGTAATGCTGATATTTCTAGATATAGACGGTGTAATGGTACCAGCCAAAGGTTGGAAAAGCCTCGAATTGTTACAGGATGGCTTTCCTGCCTTCAGCAGCAAGGCTGTCGGTGCGCTTCAGCAACTAATTAACGAGGCTACTACAATTATTCTTACAACATCCCACAAATCAAATTACTCCATTGATCAATGGAAGGGAATTTTTGAAAAGCGTGGAGTTGCAATTGGCAAAATGACCTCACTCGGCCCCAATCCGCATAATATCAGCCGACTGGATGAAATATTAAATTGGTTTGAGAACAACCAATTAGAGGAAGATTTTATAATAATAGATGATGATAAAGGGTTAAATGCGCTTCCCGTTTTTTTGAAAGAAAAATTAATTTTAACAAGTCCACTTATTGGCCTCACCAATGAACATGTGCAGGTGGCAAAGTCTATCCTCAGTAAAGTGTTTCAGCCGGCATAAGACAGTATCTTTTTTTTAATTATTTATTTCCAATGGTTGCTTATACAACCACCTACAGCCATGTATAAAAACATTTGTATCTGCCTACTCGTATTGCTGGCAAAGGTAGCTGCCGTGCATGCACAGCCAATTGGCCCCAGTGTTAAACGGGTGTTGTTTTTAGGCAACAGCATAACCTGGGGCGCCAATTATGTAAATGATGTGGAGGCTTGGATAACGGTGCATTATCCCAACCGGCATATTGATTTTGTAAATGTGGGTTTGCCCAGCGAAACCGTATCCGGCCTATCGGAGGAAGGGCATGCGGGCGGTCAGTTTCCCAGGCCCGACTTGCATGAGCGTTTGCAACGGGTATTGGAGCAAACCAAGCCCGATTTGGTATTTGCCTGTTATGGCATGAACGATGGGATTTACCAACCGTTTGACACTACCCGGTTCGAAAAATTTAAGCAAGGCATTTACTGGATGCACAATGCGGTTGTAAAAACTGGTGCGAGGCTTATACACATTACACCGCCCGTGTACGACGGTGCCATTGCCGGTAACAACTTTTACAACAGCGTGTTGGGCAGGTATACTGATTGGCTTTTAGGTTTAAGGGGTACGGAGAAATGGGAGGTGCTGGATGTGCATTACCCCATGGAAAAATATTTGCAAGCCCACCGTGCGGTAGATGCACAGTTTAATTTGGATGGGTTCGCCCTCTCGCAAGATGGTGTGCACCCCAATGAAACCGGGCATTGGATAATGGCCAGGGAAATATTAAACTATCTTGGCTGCGAAGGGGCGGCTACCTGCCCCAGCATAGCCCATGAAATGGCCAAGATACCCAACGGCCCGGCGATACTAAAACTGGTAACGGAGCGGCAAAACATGATGCGGGATGCCTGGCTGCGCGCTACAAAACACAAGCGTCCCGGCCTGCCCGAGGGTTTGCCCCTACCCGAGGCAACGGCAAAATCGAATGTTATTGTCCAGCAGATGAACAACCTGCTAAACAATAACAATACTGTTCCCGCAAATTAAATGGTGTAGTGGGCTTGGTTGTTTTATCTAACAACCGGGTACCACCGGGCGATTAAATAATTAACAACAGCCCTTTAGGTTTTAATAATAAGTGTACCTTGTGCAACGTTTTTAAGTAAACAGTGGTCAACTATTTTATGTGTAAAGCCCTTTTAAAAATAGTTTTGGTGTGGCTGATAGCCGTTTGTTGCTTTGGCGCAAGGTTAATGGCGCAAAAAGCGCAAATAGACTATAGTATTGGTGGGCTGTTAAGCAAGCCTGCATATTTTCCCAACCACGCAAAAAGTACAATAACTGGATTTGGCATTGATATTACCAGGGAAAAATCCATTTCCCCTAATTTTTCTTGGACACTAAGTACTGGGTTTGATTATTTCAGGGGTACAATTATGCACCATAACCGCCCTGGTATGGCGAAAGATACGGCCATTAGGCATTTTGTAGGCATACCTGCTATGGGCGGGTTAAAGCTATATTTCGGCAAATTTTTTTATGTAGCTGGCGATGCCGGGTTGTTGATTCGGGTAAACAACACCAGCAAAACACATTTGTGTGTAACACCCGCTGTAGGCGTAATGTTGCGCACCGGTAGGTCAAAAATAGACTTGGGCATAAAGCTGGTGAACGCTTTAAAAGGGTTTAGCCAGGCTAAAAACAACAGCCTTCAAAACGGAGGGTATGGGTTTTGGTCCTGTAGGGCCGCCTGGGTATTTTGACGTTCCTTCCCCCATAGCCGTCTGCTGAGTTTTTGTAAAGCAGTAAATTTTAATAATTTACATAATTACCCAGATCCTTTATAAAATTTGCTGGATGGGGTATTGTTTTTCGCAGTTTTGTGGCACAAACATTTTCTCGGCGCGATGACAAAAACAATTTTTGGCCAATCTTAAAATCACCGATGGCAGCCATCAGCCCCTATTTTAGTACCCTTTTGCCAACGGCACCCGGTAAAAATTTTAGGCCGCTTCTTATCCCCAATTCCCGGTTCCCCTATTATCTTCGCAGCTATGATAATAGACCTCCGTTCCGACACTGTTACCAAGCCATCACCCAGCATGCTAAAAGCCATGTTTGAGGCAAAAGTGGGCGATGATGTTTTTGTTGAAGACCCCACCGTAAACGAGTTGGAGGCTTTATGTGCCAATATGTTTGGTATGGAGGCCGCCATATTTTGTCCAAGTGGCACTATGACCAACCAAATAGCCATAAAATGCCATACACAACCCGGCGATGAGGTGGTGTGCGAAAAGTTGAGCCATATTTACCAATATGAAGGCGGCGGAATTGCCTTTAATGCAGGTTGTTCTGTAAGGTTGATTGATGGAGACAGGGGGCGGGTAACCGCGCAGCAGGTAGCCGAAAGCGTAAATAATAAGGGAGATGTACACAAAGCCCAAACATCGTTGGTGAGTTTGGAAAACACCGGTAACCGTGGCGGTGGCAGCTGCTACGAGTTTGGGGAGTTTGTTGCGATAAAACAAATTTGTGAGCAACATGGCTTGGCCCTTCATCTTGACGGTGCTAGGATATTCAACGCCATCGTAGCGAAGAATGAAAGCCCGTTGGGTTACGGCCAAATGTTCGATAGTATTTCCGTTTGCTTAAGTAAGGGGCTTGGTACACCAGTTGGCAGCGTGCTGTTGGGTACAAAGGCGTTTATAGCCAAGGCCAGGCGCATACGAAAGGTGTTTGGCGGTGGCATGCGGCAAGCGGGGTATTTGGCCGCAGCGGGTATTTACGCATTGAACAATAATGTAAACAGGCTTGCCGAAGACCATGCTAATGCACAAGCCATCGGGCAGGCATTGGCGAAAAAGGATTTTGCGCTGGAGCTATTGCCTGTTGAAACAAACATTGTTATTTGCACCATTGGTGGCAGGTACACGGCCGCAACCTTAGCTGCCGAATTTAAAAAACATGATATTTTGGCCATTGCTATAGCACCCACCCAAATTAGGCTGGTACTGCACCTTGACGTAACACCTGTTATGGTAGAGAAGGTGATGGCAGTAATTGCGGAGCTTTGATGTAGGTTGCGAATTACGCCTCAGGTTTCTAACGGTTATAAACCGGGTACTTTTAAAATGGCTGCGATGGCATAACCGGCTGCTTTTTTCAATGCCGTTGAGGCTATTGGCCAAATAAGTGTTTGTCAGCCAGCAAAAAAGAAAGTATACCTGCAATGGCGAGCCAGTTTAGTAAACTTGGTTGGTATTTTGTCCTAAATGGTTTTAACGTAAGTAAAACCGCTATTGCGGCAAATGCAATAGCTTCTATAAAATGGCTGGTAATATTGCCCCCTGTTTTACCGTTGTCATGGTCTGTTATCGCCGTTCTTGCCGCACTTAGCATGAACATCATAAATGCAAGCGACGTTGCCAATGAAGTAATCCAACCCCATTTTTTGTCGTATAGCAACCCAAGGCCGCCGATGCCTACCAATATTCCACTTAGGTAATATGCATTGTATGACGTAAACATTTTAATGTAGCTAATTTGTTGTTGGCCTACAATGCCCTCGTTAACCGCATTGCCCATACGTGAAAAAACGCTGTTTGTAAAACTGTATATAAAAAACAAAGCCCATGCTTGCAATAAGGTGGCAATAACGTTTTGGGTAACGGTCCATTTTTTTGTCATAAAACAAGTATTGCCAAATACCGGCAATGGGTAAAAGTTATAGTTACGGTTTTGTTGGCAGTAGGCAACGTATTTGATAAAAGTATAAAAAAAAATGGGTTAACAACTTTTTTTTCTGCATTGCAATACTGCTGCGAACTTCAGAAGTAATTGCAGCCAAGAAAAAAGGCAAAGCCCCTGTTTTTACGCAGGGGCTTTGCCTTTAAAACATGATATCAAATAATTTAAAGCGAAATGAAGGTAAGCGTGTGTATCTGCCACCACGTGTCATTCTTTTTGAATTGGGTAAGCGACGCTTTAATTCCTCCCATCTAATTTTAATATTCCCTTTAAAATACCTGTGTCCCGGTTTGCACGGTCTCCTAAATGCATTCTTTCAACTCTTTCTCCGTGTAAGCAAAACCGTACTGCTTAAGCACATCATCTGGCACACCGGTCCATTTGGTAATGGTGTTGCCAATGTAACCTACATCTTTAAAGCCTATTTCGGTGGTATAAAAACCCGTGGCTGTTAAATCGCGCATGCGGCTAAAAAACGCCACGCCAGGTTGGTCTTCCTTTTTGGCTTTTTTGGGGTAGGCTATCATGTCTACCACTGCAATCTGCTCGTCGTGGCTGCAATCGGTAAATGCTTTGCCGTACAGGCCAATACATTTTAAGTCAAGCCAGCGCAAGCCGCCTTTCAAGGGTGTTTGGTGCTCGGGCATGTCTTTAACAATGTATTCAATAAACTCGGGCACTTTTGCATCGGTGGCACTGCCACTTACCTCGTCTTTGGGTATAATTATGTCGGCCAACACTGTAATAGTCGCCATTTCTTGGGGGGTAAAAAATGTCCCTTGTGTTTCAATGGCTTTTTGTGCCTCCTGCTCCTCCTTCATACGGTTATACCCGTCGGTGGCGGCAGGTGTTGCCGTAGTGCCTGCAGTTTTGCTGTCGCTGGGTTTGCAGGCTTCTACAAGCACTCCCGTTGTTACGGTGCCTATTACAAGCGTTTTGAGTGATTTTCTTCTGTCCATCTGTTAATATTTTAATTCAGTTACCGGTTTCAAGTTACTGGTTCCCGGTTCTTAAAAGTTTAAAATGGTTATCGCTGGTAAGCTTTATCGCAAAACTTGCGACGGGCTTAGATGCCATTGCTTGGTATATTGCCCTTTTTCAGTTCTTCTACCAGGTTTTCGCTTGCACGCATGCTTAACGCAAGAATGGTCCAAGTAATGTTTTTATCACCTTGGCTAACAAACTGCCCACCATCTACGCACAACAGGTTTTTACACTCGTGCGCCTGGCTCCATTTGTTTAACGGAGAAGTTTTGGGGTCATCGCCCATGCGCACCGTACCCGCTTCGTGAATAATATTGCCGGGTGCATGCAGGCCGTAGTTGTTTTCAGGGCCATCATCGCCGCCCCAGGTAACAACCGCGCCCATGCTGTGTAGGATCTCCTTAAAGGTTTCCTTCATGTGCTTGGCTTGCTTAATCTCATAGTCGGTATAGGTAGTATTAAAACGCAGTACCGGTATGCCGTACTTATCAACCACGGTAGGGTCAATTTCGCAATAGCTTTCCTTGCGGGCAATAGCCTCACCACGGCCGGCCATACCTACGTGTGCGCCAAAAAAGTAACGGTAATCTTCTTTTAGGCTTGCACCATAACCACCTGCTTCTTTTTGCTTGCCTTTAATTTTATAAGTGCCGTTTAGGTTTTCAATGCCCCAGTTAAAGCCATATACAGGCATGCCAAAACCGCCGCCGTATTCAATGTGGTAACCGCGGGGAAAATCTAGTTTTTTATTGTCCAGCCACCATGGGGTGTATACGTGCATGCCGCCTACGCCGTCTTCGTTGTAGCGTTTGCGGTCAAACAGTTCGGGAATTATGCCGCCCATATCTGCACCAGTGGAATCGTGCAGGTACTTGCCCACCACATCGCTGCTGTTGCTTAGGCCATTGGGGTGGCGTACCGATTTTGAGTTAAGCATCAGCCTGGCACTTTCGCAGGCACTGGCAGCCAGTATTACTGTTTTGCCCATTACCTGGTACTCTTGCATATCATCCTTGTTAACGTAGGATATGCCGGTAGCCAGCCCGTCTTTATTGGTCATTATCTCTCTTGCCATGGCACCGGTAATCAAATCAACATTGCCGGTGTGCAGGGCTGGTATAACCAACGCTGAGGAAGAAGAGAAATCCGCATACATTTTGCAACTCCGGCCGCACTGTGCGCAATAGCCACACTCGCCGCGTTCATTGTTTATTTTTTTGGTAAGGATCGATAACCTGGAAGGTATAACCGGTATGCCAATGTTAGTGGCCGCTTTTTTTACAAACAGCTCGTGCAAGCGTGGTTTTGGCGGCGGTAAAAATATGCCGTCTGGGTCATCTACCAAACCTTCGTTGGTGCCAAATACGCCCAACAATTTGTCTATCTTATCATAATAAGGTTTAACATCGTCGTAGCTTATCGGCCAATCATCACCAAGGCCGTCAATGCTTCTTCTTTTAAAATCTTTAGGGCCAAAACGCAGCGATATACGGCCCCAGTGGTTGGTACGGCCGCCCAACATACGTGCCCTCCACCATTCCCATTTGGTGTCGCCTACATGGGTGTAGGGTTCACCGTCAATTTCCCAGCCCCAGTAACAGCCGTCAAAATCGCCAAACGGACGGAATTTTGTACTGGCCCCCCTCCTCGGAG
>Ga0007810_1000536_pt1 | contig 11274 bp, 6 predicted proteins | sample CryBogCBE15Jun09_FD_71193 | JGI IMG/M metagenome (GOLD analysis project Ga0007810, IMG submission 71193) | Freshwater microbial communities from Crystal Bog, Wisconsin, USA - CBE15Jun09 | ecosystem: Environmental > Aquatic > Freshwater > Lake | place: Crystal Bog, Wisconsin, USA | collected...
TGAACACCGCCTGTGTTTCCACATTGCGGCTTTTAGTTATGCTACCACTGGCACTGTCGCCCTCGGTTATAAAAATGGTACTGGCTTTTTGTTTTTCCAATATCGTGTCCTTATCCTTACCGGTAACTTCGTCGGTATAATGGTAGCGGCAGTCGCGTAGCTTTTTGTTGTGTAGGTTGGCTTTTTTGGCCCGGTCGTTTGCCAGCTTGCGTATACCGCTAAGTTCCTTGCGCTCATGCTCGCTCTGCTCAATCCGCTTCTTAAGAGCCTCCGCCGTTTTGGGGTTGCGGTGCAAAAAATTGTTCAGTTCCTTGCCAAAAAAGTCGTTGATGAAATTTTTCATACTCGGCCCGCCTTCCGACACGTTTTGGCTGCCCAGCTTGGTTTTGGTTTGGCTTTCAAACACAGGCTCCTGCACGCGCACGGCGATGGCTGCGGCAATGCTCTGGCGTATGTCTGCGGCCTCATAATCCTTTTTATAAAACTCGCGCACAGTTTTTACAAATGCCTCGCGGAAAGCCTGCTGGTGCGTACCGCCCTGCGTGGTGTATTGCCCGTTTACAAACGAAAATATATCCTCCCCATAATCGTTGTTGTGGGTAATGGCCACCTCAATATCCTCCCCTTTTAAGTGTATGATGGGGTAACGCAGCTCATCCTCATTGGTTTTGCGGCCCAGCAAATCCAAAAGGCCGTTTTTGCTTACATATTTTTTGTTGTTGAAATAGATAACCAGCCCGGCGTTTAGGTAACAATAGTTCCACAACAGGTTATCCAAGTACTCATGGATGAAGTGGAAATTGCGGAAAACCGTATCATCGGGTATAAAAGTAACCAAGGTGCCGTTCTGCTCGTCGGTTTTGGTTTCCTTGTGCTCTTTCACCAATACGCCTTTTTCAAACTCAGCCGCTTTTGTGCGCCCGTCCCTAAAGCTCTCCACCTTAAAATAGTAGCTAAGTGCGTTAACCGCCTTGGTACCCACGCCGTTTAGGCCCACACTTTTTTGAAAAGCCTTGCTGTCGTACTTGGCACCGGTGTTTATCTTGCTTACTACATCCACCACCTTGCCCAGGGGTATGCCCCGGCCATGGTCGCGCACGGTTACGGTTTTACCCTCAATGGTAATTTCAATGGTTTTGCCATAACCCATCATGTGCTCGTCAATACAGTTGTCCATCACCTCCTTAATCAGCACATAAATACCGTCGTCAGGTGCCGAGCCATCGCCCAGCTTGCCGATGTACATGCCGGGGCGCAGGCGTATATGCTCCCGCCAGTCCAAGCTTTTAATACTGTCGTCGTTGTATTCGTAAACGTTTTTATCTTTTGGTTCGGCCATGGTATTCTATTTAACACTTTAATCCATCGGCTACAGGCTGCAAACAAAAACAGGCAACGCATAACCTAGGCAAACACAAATTTAGCCCATCGCGCGTTGCGTTGTAGGCCCTAGTGGATAATTATGGCCGATGTGGATAAAAGTTGTGGGGTTATACACATATCCTAATGGGTTGCGCCCACTAAGTATTTTCTTATTTTGTTCTCTCCATGTTCTGCCCTAATTTTAGCGTTACACAATTACCACCACATGAGAAAAATGTTAACGGCGGCGTTTGCGCTGGCCTGCTTATTTGCGAGTGCGCAAAGCGAAGACTCCACCTGGATCGTAAACCATTACATAAAAAAGGAAGTGTACGTACCCACCAGGGACGGTGTTAGGCTGTTCACCTCCATTTACATGCCAAAGGACACGTCGGAAAAACACCCGATTGTAATAACCCGCACCCCTTACTCCTGCGCGCCCTACGGTGCGGATGCCTTTAAGCCCTATTGGAAAAGTTACCAAAAAGCCTATTTCAAGGAAGGTTATATTGTGGTAACGCAGGACGTACGCGGCCGGTGGATGAGCGAAGGCCAGTTTGAGGACGTACGGCCTTTTAATCCCAATAAAAAAGGTACCGAGATTGACGAAGCCAGCGACACCTATGATGCCATTGACTGGCTGGTAAAGAACCTGCCTGCTAACAATGGCAATGTAGGTGTATTTGGTATCTCGTACCCCGGCTTCTACTCCACCATGGCAGCTGCCAGCAACCACCCGGCCCTTAAGGCCGTAAGCCCGCAGGCACCGGTAACCAACTGGTTTATAGGCGACGACTTTCACCACAACGGCGCGTTTATGCAAATGGATGCGTTTGGGTTTTACTCCTCTTTTGGCAAGCCCCGCCCCAAGCCAACCACCATCGGGCCCAGCGGCTTTGAGTTTTATACACACGACAACTATAAATTTTTTCTGGAAACGGGTGCCCTGTCAAACCTTACCAAGTTAATGGGCGACAGCATAGCTTTTTGGAAAGAACTGATGGCACACCCCAACTACGATGCCTGGTGGCAGGCCCGCGACGGCCGTAACGCCACCAAAAGCCTGCAGCCGGCCATGTTATGGGTGGGCGGCCTGTTTGACGCAGAAGACTGCTGGGGTGCATGGAATGCCTACAAAGCCGCAGAACAAAACAACCCCGGCAAGGTTTTTAATAAAATTGTAGACGGCCCCTGGTACCATGGGCAATGGGCCAGCAATGACGGCACCCACTTGGGCAATGTGCGCTTTGGCAGTAACACAGCAGAATGGTACCAGCAGAACATTGAAATACCGTTCTTTAACTATTTTTTAAAGGGCAAAGGCGATCTATCCAACATTGCGGAAGCCAATATATTTTTAAGCGGGGCCAACAAATGGACCACCTTTACGCAATGGCCGCCCGCCGGCAAAACCGACAAAAACCTATACCTGCAACCCAACGGCAAACTTGCTTGGGAAAAACCTACGGCCGCAGGCCAGTTTAGCGGTTACACAAGCGACCCCGCCAAACCGGTGCCTTACACAGAAGATGTGCATTTTAACCGCACCCGCAATTACATGACCGACGACCAGCGATTTGCGGAGCGCAGGCCAGATGTGCTGGTGTTTAAAACTGACACACTAACCAGCGATGTAACCGTTACCGGCAATGTGGTGGCAGATATTTTAACCAGCATCTCCACCACAGACGCGGATTTTGTGGTGAAGGTAATTGATGTGTTCCCCGATAACCTGTCGTTTGAGGATGTGGATATTTATGCTGAAAAAGACCCCGCCAAAATTTATCCAATGGGTGGGTATGAGATGTTGGTGCGGGCAGAAGTATTCAGGGGCCGTTTTAGGAAGAGCTACGAAAAACCCGAAGCGTTTACCCCCGGCAAAGTGGAAGAAGTGAAGTTTGAACTGCCGCCCATAGCCCATACCTTTAAGGCAGGCCACCGCATAATGGTGCAGGTGCAAAGCAGCTGGTTTCCCTTGGTTGACAGAAATCCGCAGCAGTTTATTGACATTTACCACGCCACCGATAAAGATTTTATCAAAAGCAATATCAAGGTGTACCACAATGCGCAATTTGCCTCAAAGGTAGTATTGCCAGTGCTGGCGCAGTAACAGAGAATTTTGTAACAATGAAACGGGCAGCGATGTTGAAATTGCTGCCCGTTTTTGTTTTACATAAACCAATAAGGTTTGGAAAACCTTATTGGTTTATGTAGGCTAATTGGTTAGATACATTAACACTTACAGCTCTTGTATCTAATCTTTTGAACGAAAATACTTTTCTTTTTGCTCTCCATTAAAAAACATGGTATCTGCGCCCTTCATTTCAACCAAATAGCTACCAACGAAATCTGAAAAGTAAATTTTAATACTATCACCTATGATAGTATACTTGTAAGATTTAAAAGAATCCGGATAATAAACACTGTCGCTTTTAATGTCAAGACTTACATTGCCGGTCTCATCACCAACAAGAACCCATAGCCCTTTTATGTGTTCATTAATTAATTGATGTTGTTTTATAACGGAGTCATCCTTTTTGTCACCCCTATCTACTTTTATCAAATTATTTTTAACACTGTCAGTTTGCGAAAATTTCGCAGAATCCTTATTCCCAGCTAAATCAGTAGCGTTTTCATTGCAGCTGATAACTGCTAATGAAAAAAGTAATACAATAGTTCTATTTACCACAGTTTAATTTTTTTGTCATTGTTAGATAAAAAACGGCCCTTCGCGAATCTGCATTGCCAAAATAAAAATAACTCTTTTCTACCAATTACCCTAAATGATGATCGATGTTTTCCTTCTACGCAGAGTACTAATAGCAGCCGTGTTAATTGCCTGGGAACTCTGCGGTATAGATAGAAACAAAGGCCAACAAAGACGAGCTGCTGGCTATTAGGAACGGTTTTCAAAACCTATAAGGTTTCAAAAACCTTATAGGTTTATGTAGGCCGGCACGGCTACGCGCTAGCCAATACTCGCGAAAAATATGTTTAGCGGTTATGCCAAACCGACGTTACTAAAACTATTTTTCCGCAATTTCAAGTACTATCTACAAATAACATTGCAAATCTTCATTCTTAACGACACCTAATGCGAACTGAGGAGGGCAAGGCTTAGCCTTTTTAACAGTAATTTTAAGTCATTCGCTAAATCTTCACTCTGAAATTCTTTTATTTTCATTCTGAATTTTTCAAGCAGAGGAAAAACTTGGGTAAAGCTTTCCAAATAATACTTTTCCTTTTCGAAGGCTACTGTTTGCATAACGGAGGTGTAATCCAGCATGACATCTAAGTAAAGCGCACCTCTTTCTTTATTGAATTTTCGCCTTTGTTTATATGGCCCGCCCGGCCTGCAGATAAAAAAGATCACGACTCTATTAAGTTCTGGCGAGTAGGTTTTATCTTGAAAATATTCGAGAAATTCGTCAATATATTTATGGTTAAGTTCAGCGATACCTGTTGCTGCATAAATTTCTCCTGACAAAACAAACTGCATCTAATTTCATTTAAATATTCACTTTAAATCTACCTCTTTCCCTTCTAAATAAAGTACCCTTAATACCCATGTTGATTGGTAAGGAACCCTGCGACACTTATAGCACTAAGCCCATATAATGGCCAACCACAGGCAACTGCTCACTCGCTGTCATAACCTAAGCATCAGCAGCGGCAAAGCCAGCAGATTGTAACATAAAGTTATTCTGTTATGTTGATACCCAGCAAGTTTCCCATCACTTGTAAACGCGGGTAAAACCAACAAAAACAAGGGGTGGCTCCCCTACCGGAAACCACCCCTTGTTTGTGTATGGGCAAATTGATTGTTCTAATTCCCCTTTTTAGCTGCATGTTCTTTGCGCATATCGTCCTCATCGTCCATATCCGGCCCTTTTTCAATGGTGCGCCAGTCAACCGTGCGGTTGTAGCGTTTCATGGCCTGCTGGGTATCAAATACTTCTAAAGAGGGGTACTCAAGGTTGTACGGGCTAAAATCGGGCTTGTTGGTAAAAAAGTCTTGCAGCAGGGTGGCCGTGGCATCGTACTGGTTTACATAAGGCACGTTGAGTATGGTGTAAATGGTTTTTAAGATGCTGCCAAAGTTTGCGTGCGTATGGCTTACATAACCATGCTTTACATAAGGGCCTGCCATCATTAGCACACTGCGGTGCGCATCAATATGGTCAACACCACCCTGGGGGTCGTCTTCTGTAATAATCACCAACATATTCTTCCAATACTTTGTACGGGAGAGAAAATGCAGTATCCTGCCTACGGCCAGGTCATTATCTGCCACATAACTGTGGAAGGTGGGGTAACCGTCGGCGGGCCTTGCGCCTGCGGTATGGTCGTTGGGTACTTGCATGGTTAACAAGCTGGGCAGTTTCTCTTTGCCTTTCAACCATTTTTTGGTAAACTCACGCTCAAACTGCTGCATGCGCAACTGGTCGGGTATATTGGTGTTAAAACCGGCATAATCATGGCTGGTGCGGGGCCAGAGTGCTTTTTGCATGGGCACCATAACGCCATGTGCGGCACCCGTGGCGGTATCCAACCATTCCTCCCGCACGTGGGCGGTTTCGTTCGCCTCGCCAAAATTGTAAAAAGGTACATGGCTGCGCTCCATCGCCTCCCATAAGCCCCCGCGCTCTGCGTAATCTTCGGGGTCCATACTACCGGTGCTACCCGGGAACCTCCTACCGGGAGCCTTGGAGAATATCAAGGCGTTTTGGTCAACACTGCTGTTGGTTTCCACCCACTCGTTGGGTATCACACCCATCATCCAATGGTGGCCGTGTATGCTGGCATCGCTGTCGCAATAAAAATTGTCGTCATAGGCAAATTGCTGGGCAGCCTTTAAATGGTTGGGGGATATTTTAACATGGCTGGCCACAAAGGTTGAGGAGCGGATGTTTACATTTACGCCAAACCTAGCCAAGGTGGTGTCGCCCAAACCGCCCGGTAATTGGCCCAGCATTTCATCGTAGGTCCTGTTTTCCTTGGTTATGTAAACAATATATTTAATCGGGCTTTGGCGTAAGCCTGGTAGGGGAGGCAAAGGGTTGCTACCATCGTCAGCCACTGTGGTTTTTACAAACGTGTTGCCAACGCACTGGCTGGTATATGCAGCAAGCTGGGCCGCATCTGGCACCTGTATTTTTTGGAAAGTGCCACGCTGTATGTCGCCAATATAGGTACCTTCCACCGGCACCACAAAATGCGCGCCGCCGTTTGGCCCTGCGCCGTAACCCCGGCAGGTAATCACATACATTTCTTTTTCATCGGGGCTAAGTTGCACCCGGGCCGGACCCCAGCCCGTGGGTATTAGGCCCTTGGTGGTTTTCTTTTCCACATCAATTACCGCCACTGCGTTAAAGCCCAATAGCGTGGCATACAAGGTTTTTTCATCCTTGCTAAGGGTAATGCCAAAAGGCAAAAGCCCACGGTAATGGTCAATCAAGCTGTCAACCTTAATGGCTATATGGCCCACGATGGTGTGGTTGCGGTAGTCAATTACCGATATATTGTCGTTGCTGGCATTGCTAACATAGGCGTAACGGCTGCCCACGGCAATACTGTTGGGGCTGGAGCCACCTACTACTTCCGCGCCTTCCACCATTTGGCCTATTTGGTGCCCCGGCTTGTACTTGTCAATCACTTTGTTGGTGGCAAGGTTTATGGTATATACGCTCATGGCCTCTTTGGCCAGCGGACTGCCCACGCCGGGTATTTTACGGCCCTGCCAGGTGTACCCGTTTATTGATTGCGGCGTGTTGTTGCCATACGGGTGCCAAGGGAGCATTAGGCTGTCGTAATTTTTGGGGGTTGCACCGGTAATTAATGGGTAGGCGTACATGCCCACATTGGCCACAAAAGCAATGGTATGGTCTGGCGAAAGGGCCAGGCCGAAGGGGAGTCTGCCAGTGGGTATGGTGGCGGTAATTTTACGCGTTTGCACATCAATGCGCACCAAACGGTAGTTGGCCCTGTCAAGCACCAGCAATTCGTCTTTGCCGTTTTGGTTGTTTACCACCAGGTCGCTGGTAAAGCTGTCTTGGTAGTCTGTCGTGTCGTTGGGTGCCTTTCCGTTGAGGGAAAGTGAGTCAAGCCGCTGCATCGTGTTGATATCGTACACAATAACGGCTCCGTTGTCGCCACCACTGAGGTATACCGTTTTGGAATCAGCCGAAAAAGCAACCCCGATAAAAGAGCTATTGGAGAGCGGGGAAGGAATTTTGCCATTGTAGCTGGGTACCCTTGTATTATCCAGATTGGCATTTTTTATGATGGTAAAAACCCCGTTGTGCAGGGTTACCGAAGTAGCACCGTCTGGCGACACCGCCAAACCAAATGGGTCGTGCGTAATTTGTATGGTTTGCCCGGCCGGTGTGGCATACCTGCCGCTGGGCAGTACCGTATGGGTGTTTTTATCAATATGGGTGTACTCGTTTACACCGGGTACCGACAATACCTGGTAGCTTTTTTGGGCGGCGGATGGCCTGCACCAGAAAACAATAACAAACAGCGCTGATACTGTTACAAATTTGCGCATACATACATGGATTGGTGAAGAAAGACGACTGTAAAAATAGGAGAAAGCTACCTGGTTATTAGCAGTTTACAATTACATAATGTACTGCAAGCAAAATAATACCAACATTGGCAAAATACCCCACGCAACACAAATGGATGCAACTGCCTCACGAGGAAGGCGAAGGCCGAAAACAAGTAACAACCAGTGCGCCTATTTTACAGCCAAAACATTATTGATGCCTTTGGGATAGATTGCATGGGCTAAGCTTTCGTGGGCAGAAAAAACAAAGCCGTTATTTTTAACTGTGCGGTTAAAAATAACGGCTGTTAATCAAGGTATAACTTCTTTCGCCAGTGATGATGTCTGAAACGCTTACTTGCCGAACTTCTTTTTCAGCAAGCTCAACGCATCGCTCATGTCCATATCGCTGAGGTCTTCTTCCTTTTTATTGGATGCGGTGTTGGCCTTGTGCCTGTGGTCTCCAACCTGTAAAGGCCTGCCACCTGCCCTGCCAGCATCTGCCTTAGGCCTAAAACGTTCGCCCTGGCTGGGCCGCTCGGCCTCTTTATGCACCTCCATTTTTGGCTTAATACGCTCTGCGGTTGCAGGCTTTTCTGGTTGCCCGGCGCCATTTGCCCTAAACCTATCCTCATTAGGCAAAGGCCCACGCCCCCTCTCCCCTCGCCTAACCGGCGGGGGTGCCTCTTGCGTTTGCTTGATGGACAGTGCAATACGCTTGCGCAATGCGTCTACCTCCAGCACCTTTACCTGTACTTTGTCGTTCAGCTTCAACACTTCACTGGGGTCGGTTATGTATTTGTGTGCAATCTCACTAACGTGTACCAGTCCGTCTTGCTTAACACCTATATCAATAAAGGCACCAAAGCGGGTTATATTGGTTACTATGCCGGGCACCACCATGCCCACCGTTACATCCTCAATAGCATAAATATTGGCATATTCAAACTGCTCCAGCTCACTGCGGGGGTCAAGGCCGGGCTTGTTCAACTCCTTCAATATATCCTTAATGGTCAACTCGCCAATGGTTTCCGTGGTGTATTTCTTGGGTTCTACCGCTTTTAGCAAAGCCTCGTTGCCCACCAAGCTTTTTACATCAACCGCCAAATCTGCCGCTATTTTTTCAACAATCGGGTAAGCCTCCGGGTGCACGGCACTGGCATCCAGGGGGTTCTCTGATTCGCGTATGCGCAAAAAGCCAGCACATTGTTCAAAAGCCTTGCCACCCAGCCTCGGCACCTCCATCAGCTGGGCACGGCTGCTAAACTTACCAATCTCGCCGCGGTGTTTTACTATATTTTCGGCCAACGATGGGCCGATGCCGCTTACATACGCAAGCAGGTTTTTACTGGCGGTGTTAAGGTTAACACCTACTTGGTTAACACAGCTAACCACTGTTTGGTCAAGGCGCTCTTTCAACCTAAACTGGTTAACATCGTGCTGGTATTGGCCCACACCGATGGCTTTCGGGTCAATTTTTACCAGCTCGGCCAGGGGATCCATCAGCCTGCGGCCTATGCTAACAGCACCGCGCACGGTAATATCATGATCGGGGAATTCCTCCCTCGCAGTGGTTGAGGCAGAGTATACTGAAGCGCCGTCTTCATTCACTAAAAACACCGGCAGGCCCAAGTTAAGCTGCTTAACAAACTGCTCGGTTTCACGGCCTGCGGTTCCGTCACCAATGGCAAAAACCTGTATATCGTACTTGGCCACCAGTTCCTTTATCTTATATTCCGCATCCAGCTTCCGGTTGTTCTCGTGTACAAAAATCAAGTCATTGTGCAGCAGTCCGCCGTTTTCATCCAAGCAAACCACCTTGCAGCCTGTGCGGTAGCCAGGATCAATGGCGAGCATGCGCTTGCCGCCCAATGGGGAGCCCAACAACAGTTGCCTCAGGTTTTCGGCAAATACGGTTATGGCCTCTTCATCGGCTTTTGCTTTTAAGGCCGTTCTAAACTCAGTTTCCAAACTGGGGTGCAACAACCTGCGGTAGGCATCCTTGCCTGCCTTTTTTACCTGCTCCACAGCGGCATTAAGGCTGCCTTTTACATACGCTGCGTCAATAATATCTTGTGCTTCTTCTTCCTCAGGCGAAATCTCTACGCGCAGGTAGCCTTCCAAAAAACCGCGCAACACGGCCAATATGCGGTGTGAGGGTATTTTGTGTACAGGTTCGCTAAAATCGAAATAATCCTTAAACTTGGCGGCGGCGTCCTCTTTCTCGGCCACAATCTTTGCCTGAAAGGTGGCTTTATCCTCAAACAGTTTGCGCAATTTGGCACGCACGGTTGCATCCTCGTTAATGGTTTCTGCTATAATGTCCCTAGCACCTTGCAGGGCCTCGTCCGCGCTGGCCACCTTTTCGTTTATAAAAGTACCCGCCTCTGCCTCTACATCCCCGTCTTTTTGCTCCAATAATAATTGTGCCAGCGGCTCTAACCCGTTTTCGCGGGCCGTTTGGGCTTTGGTTTTGCGTTTGGGTTTGTACGGCAGGTAAATATCTTCCAGCTCAGCCAGCGTGGTGGCTTTGTTTAGGGCGGCCTGCAAGGCTTCTGTCATTTTACCTTGCTCGGTAATGGTTTTTTCAATAAACGTTTTCCGCTCAGTAAATTCCGTCAACACCTTGGCTTCATCCTGCACCTGTTGAATCTGCACCTCATCCAAATCCCCCGTCTTGTCTTTCCGGTAACGGGCTATAAAGGGTATGGTGGCCCCTTCCTCCAGCAACTGCAGCACTGCCTCTACCTGGTTATTCTTAATGTTTAGTTTGCGCGAAATAGCCTGCACAAATTCCATAATTGCGATTTTTTAACCACACAGAAATGTACCACCGTTAGGCGGCTATTATCCTATCTCTATGGTATATGATTTTAGTAAAAAAGGATTGCGAAAGTATGGGGGATAAAGGAAACGAAAAAATCAGACTGGTTGTGCCCCGATAATTTAACGATAGATAATTTTTAGGCGACAGAAGCCAAAATTGACAATTCATTAAAGCAGGCATAAGCGAATGGTAAAAAAATTAAGCAACAACGGTTTCCTAAAGGCGTACCTGTTGTTGCTTAATATAGTAGATTGTCAAAAGATTATTTTGCATGGATGGCAACCAAGGGTTGCACGATACACCCTTATTTACCAACTAGCTAGTGATGTACTAATTACCTACGGTTGAAGCCGCCATCGCCGCCACGGTCGTAACCGCCGCCGCCATTACCGCGGTCATAGCCACCACCGCCACTGTTACCACGGTCGTAACCACCACCACCGCCGGTGCCACGGTCGTATCCACCACCATTACCACGGTCATATCCACCACCGCCACCACGGTTGTACCCGCCGCCGCTACCGCCACGGTCATA
>Ga0007810_1000539_pt1 | contig 11259 bp, 9 predicted proteins | sample CryBogCBE15Jun09_FD_71193 | JGI IMG/M metagenome (GOLD analysis project Ga0007810, IMG submission 71193) | Freshwater microbial communities from Crystal Bog, Wisconsin, USA - CBE15Jun09 | ecosystem: Environmental > Aquatic > Freshwater > Lake | place: Crystal Bog, Wisconsin, USA | collected...
TGGCGGGTATAAAATCCTTTGCCGTGGCGTCGTCGGTGTAGCCAATTTTACCGCCGAGGTTGGAGATCGACAACCCCCAGGCAAAACCCTGGCCTTCCTCACTTAACCCATTGTAAAACAATGACAGGTCGCCTGCCACCGTGGTACCGGCCTTGTAGGTTACGCCGTTAAAACTTTGCCCATTGGCGAGGTTTGAATTAATGTACCGTAAAGCCACCCCTACAGCAAGTTTGGGAGCGATTTTGCGGGAATAACCCAGGTCGGCCGCAAATTCCCGCGGCCTGCCGGTATTTAATTGGTTGCCGTTATAATCAACAAATTGTATAGAGCCAAGGTTAAAATAGCGTAACGATGCTGATACGGCACCGCCGTCTTCAAATTTATGGTAGCCTGCCAGCGAGGCCAGATACACATCCTGCGCAATATCCCTTAACCAAGGCGTGTAGGTAAAACCTATTGAATTTTCACTTTTTGCAAACGGGGTCTTTGCCAGGTTCCAAAACCCCGCATTTGCATCGGGGCTAATTGCCAAACCGCAATCGCCCATGCCACCGGCCCTAGAATCGGGCGATATCCTCAAAAAGGGCACGGAAGTGGTAACTATATTTACTGCCTGGGTTTGCGCATGGGCACTTGCACTTATAAAAAGGACCACAAAAACACCTATGGCAATTTTTTTACATACGATTTGATTCATTTTTCGGTAGGTTTATTCGCTTTAAAAATAGCTGAACAAGCTTATGTACGGTAAATTTGGCTATTCAGCGCTGTTTTAAGTAAAAATAGAATCAAATAGTCGGCAGTTAAGTTTATTTTGTAGGAAACGTGAAAGTAAAGAAAGTTTTTGTGCAGGCAAGCAACCGGACTGTTATTTTTATATTACCGGAAAAAAACACCGATTATTATTGGTAAAACCTTAGATTATACATAAATATGCATCAACAATGTGCAATGTAAATGGCAAATAATTATATTCGCAAATTATTACGTACCAAACAATAACTTTAGCCGCATTTCGTTTAGATTAGTTAGTTAAATTGTGTAACCAAATGTTAAAATCAACCAGTAACAAATTACTATTGGCTTTCGCAGTTATGGCATTGGCCTCCTGCTCGAAAAAAACCGAAAAATCGTCTGTGACGGGCTGGAACTATAACGACAAAACCCAGGGTGGGTTTTATGTTGCCAAGCCGAAAGATGTGAAAACCGGCCCAGGCCTCGTTTTTGTACAAGGCGGTACCTTCACTATGGGTGCCACGCAGGAAGATGTGATGGGCGACTGGAATAACACCCCACGAAGGGTAACGGTAAATTCCTTTTTTATCGACAAAACCGAAGTGGCAAACGTGCATTACCGTGAGTACCTGCACTGGTTGGAGAATGTTTTTTCCGATCCACAATTTGATGCAGTAATACAGGGTGCCAAACCAGACACATTGGTTTGGCGTAGCGAATTAGCCTACAACGAACCTTATGTGGAATATTATTTCCGCCACCCATCGTACAATTATTACCCAGTGGTGGGTGTTACTTGGAAACAGGCGCATGATTTTTGCATTTGGAGGACTGACCGTGTGAATGAATTACAATTAATTAAGTCTGGTTTCCAAAAGCCAAATGTTTTGAAAACTGAGCTAAACGCAGGGGGTTCAGAAAACTTCAACACAAAATCATATTTGATGGGTGAGTATGTGGGCATACCCAGCAAGCCCAAAAACAAGAAATATGCGTTGATGGATGCGCAAGGGCGCCCCAGAAATACGGTAAATTTTGAGGATGGCGTATTGTTTCCCGATTACCGGCTTCCAACAGAAGCCGAATGGGAGTATGCAGCACTGGGTTATGTAAACCAAAACCCACAGCCGCGGAAAAACCAAAAAACCAGGGGTGAGGAATTGATTGCCAACAAACAAATATATTCCTGGAAAAATGACGGATTTGACAACCTCCGCGCCACGGCACATGGCTCATGGCAGGGTGCTTTTTTGGCAAACTTTAAGCGTGGTAATGGCGACTACATGGGTACCGCAGGCGGTTTGAACGACCGTTCGGCGATACCGGCATCGGTTACTTCGTTCTTCCCTAACGGATTTGGCCTTTATAATATGAGCGGCAATGTGAATGAGTGGGTGGCAGATGTATACAGGCCAACCACCAATATTGAGGAAAAAGACTTGAACCCCTACCGTGGTAACGTGTTTAAAAAAGTAGATATGAGCGGCGGCCAGGGCAACTTGCGCGACAGCTTAGGCCGTATTAAAGAAATACCCGAATCTGACTCTGCGCTAGCAAACCGCCGTAACTACCAACATGCATATGCGAAAGACAATTTAGATGGTGATGCGTTAAGTAAAGTTGGCTATGACTACGGTGTAACAACTTTAATTAGCGACAAGGCAAGGGTTATCAAAGGTGGCAGCTGGGATGATATGCCTTACTGGCTAAGCCCAGGCACCAGACGCTTTTTAGAAGAAGACGAAAGCAGCAGCACCATTGGTTTTCGTTGCGCAATGACCCATTATGGCGGACCGGAAGGCACCTCCAGCAAATTGGAAAACGGCAACTTTTTCCCGAAAGCAAGGCAAAAACGATAGTATATTGAATGACTAATAAAAAAGCCCCCGCCAAAAGCGGGGGCTTTTTTATTAATTTTGTACGATGAAAAGCTTTGACGAGCAACTGAGCCACTTAGTTACGGAGGCCTTACGGGAAGATATTGGCGATGGGGACCACTCAACTTTAAGCAGCATCCCCCCCACCCAAAAAGGCAAGGCGGTGCTGAAAATAAAACAAAACGGTATATTGGCCGGCGTTGAGGTAGCCAGAAAAATATTTAACCAAGTAGAGCCAGGGGCTATTTTTACCCAGTTTAAAAACGATGGGGATACCATGGCCGCCGGCGACACTGCCTTTGAAGTAGTAGCAGGCATACACACCATATTGGGATGCGAACGGCTGGTACTAAACTGCATGCAGCGCATGAGCGGCATTGCCACCCTTACCCACACGTTTGTTGAAAAGCTGCAAGGCTACAAAACCAAGGTATTAGACACCCGGAAAACAACCCCCAACTTTAGGCTGCTGGAAAAAGAAGCCGTGCGTATTGGCGGGGGCACCAACCACCGGTTTGGCCTTTTTGACATGATAATGCTGAAAGACAACCACATTGATTACGCAGGAGGCCTGGCACCTGCTATTAACAAAGCATGGCACTATGTGCAGCAGCAAAAGACCGGTTTAAAAATTGAAGTGGAAACCAGAAGCATTGAGGACGTAAAACAGGTATGCCGCATTGGCGTGGGCAAGGTTTTTAGGATCATGATGGATAATTTTACCCCACCCCAAATTTCAGAAGCAATGTTAATTATTAACCACCAATTTGAAACCGAGGCCAGTGGGGGCATAAACCTTGACAATATTACATCGTACGCCGAAACCGGGGTTGATTATATTAGCGTTGGGGGGCTGATACACCAAGCCAAAAGTTTGGATTTGAGTTTAAAGGCCGAAATTTCACAATAGGGCCAAAGTAAAAAGTTGACTTGTATGAGTAAAAAAAACATCCCCGATAGCAGGGGCTTTGTATACAGCACCGACCCAAATTTTGGCTTTGAGCGGGAAGAAAATAATATTGAAACTTTACTACCGGCCAAACAAAAGCTGCGTATCCTGCTGGATAAAAAACAACGCGGCGGAAAAATAGTGAGCCTTATAACCGGTTTTATAGGTACTGATGAAGACCTACAGGAGCTGGGCAAGAAGCTAAAAAACGCCTGCGGTACGGGCGGCAGTGCAAAGGACAACGAGATTCTGGTACAAGGCGACCAAAGGGATAAAATATTGCAATGGCTGCTAAAAAACGGCTACAGTGGCACTAAAAAAGTATAACAACCCTTTTCCTATTAAATAGCCGCAACTTTTTGCAATTGCACCCCACAATTATTTTTAAACGGAATAGAATCATCGGCGGCCGGGGCCTGGCGGTCGCCACCAAGTTTTTGCTTACCCCATTTAATGCCAAACCAAGCCCTTTCATGCAGCCAGAACAGGCCCACCTTAGTTATTACCTCTGTAGCACCAATGGCAAAAGCGGCTTTGTAATTACCTGTCCAGAAAAATGCAAGCATCATTGTATCTATCGTACCAAAAAAACGCCAACTCATCCCTTTTAAAATACTACGGTAGTGCTTCTCCCCTATTACCGTTTTTTTATCATCGGCGTAAATTTTACCAAAGCGAATATTACCCCACACAAACCGCTCATGCACATAAAAGAGGCCGATTTTTGTGCCAACCTCGCTGAGGCCAATTTTTAATGCAGCGCCGATGTGTCCGGTAAAAATATACGACAGCAAAATGGTGTCGCAGGTGGCGCAAACCCGCCAAGAAGTTGCTTTAATAAAAATGCGCAACGATGTATCCGCGCCAAAATAGGATGCTTTTGCCAAAATATACAGGTATAAACGTTGGTAAAAATAAAACCTACCGATTAAATAGGGTATGCAAAAATATGCGTTTACAATAACCTACCAATTAAATAGACTGCCACAGGCCAAAGAAATGTAAAACACATGACAATACACCCACAGGTACTAAGCCAAAAGCACTGTGGGGTGGCCGCTATTCTTTACCTTTGCATAAAAATAGAGGGTTTGATATGAGCCGTAAAGGAAAAGTTTTGGTGGCCATGAGCGGCGGTATTGACAGTACCGTAACTGCGCTTATGCTGCACCACGAGGGGTATGAGGTGGTAGGCATAACCATGAAAACATGGGATTATGCCACCAGCGGCGGGGGCCATAAAGAAACGGGCTGCTGCAATTTAGACAGTTTTAACGATGCGCGCCAGGCTGCCGTGCAGCATGGCTTTCCACATTTTATATTAGACATACGGGACGAGTTTGGCGATTTTGTGATAGAGAATTTTGTGGAAGAATACATTGCGGGGCGCACACCCAACCCCTGTGTTATGTGCAACACCCACATTAAATGGAGGGCGTTGCTAAAAAGGGCCAATGCGTTGGGCTGCGATTTTATTGCCACCGGCCATTATGCCAACATTTACCAAGCAAACAACGGTAGGTACACCATAAGCAAGGGCTTGGACGAAATGAAAGACCAAAGCTATGTGCTGTGGGGCCTTGACCAAGAATTGCTGGCCCGCACCATTATGCCATTGGGCAAATACCGTAAGCCCCACATACGGCAAATGGCCATTGATTACGGCTACCCCGAATTGGCGAAGAAAAGCGAAAGCTATGAAATATGCTTTGTACCCGACAATGACTACCGCGGCTTTTTAAAACGCCGGGTGGTGGGCTTGGAAGAAAGGGTTGACGGCGGATGGTTTGTTGACAAAAACGGTAAAAGGCTTGGCCAGCACAAAGGCTACCCCTTTTATACCGTTGGGCAGCGCAAAGGCCTTGACATTGCACTGGGCAAGCCGGCTTATGTAACCGCCATAAACCCCGATACAAACACCGTTGTGTTGGGCGAGGAAGCCGACCTAGCGCAAAACGACATGTGGGTGGCAAAAATTAACTGGGTAAAGTACGATGGCATTACCGACGGCATGGAAGCCATTACCAAAATACGCTATAAAGACAGTGGGGCATTGAGCAACCTATATACTGATGACAAAGGGGTACGTGTGCATTTTTACCAACATGTAAAAAGCATTGCCCCCGGCCAAAGCGCCGTTTTTTACGAAGGCGACGAAGTAATTGCGGGGGGCGTTATACAAAGGGGTGTACTATCCTTGTAGCTTTGGGCTTTTGCGACTGGCCAGCCTTTTATGGTACTACAGGCATAAGCGGCACGTTTGCACACATTCCATTATTTAGAGGCTGTCGTTGTACTAAAAAGCCTGTTAACGCGTTATGCTGTAACAGGCTTTTTAATTTATGTTAGGTACTTTACACAAACACTGTAATTTAGTGGTGATGAAAAAAAAGGCTTACGGCAACTTGTTTTGCAGCCTATTGTTGCTGGCAGCAGTGCTACCCGCCTGCAAAAAACAAACGGAAACACTAAACCTGGCAAAGCTGGCTGATTACTACCCTTTGCAGCCCGGTAAAATTCTACTTTACCGGCTCGATTCAACCCACCTTGATGCAACCGCCATGCAATTGCTAGTAAGCAGCTATTTGGTTAAAGATAGCATGGGCAATTATTTCAATGACAATACCGGCCGCCCTACTTGCCCCGTTTACCGGTTTATAACCGACACGCTGGCAAGCACGCCTTGGCAGGCCATGTACACTTACTATATAACCGAAACTACCCAGTCTGCCGAAGTGGTAGACGATAATAACATGCGTTTTATAAAGCTTATGCAGCCGCTAACGGAAAGCTATTCTTGGCCTGGCAATTCGTATATCAACACAACAAACCCCGACTACCAATACCTAGGAAACTGGACTTATGTTTACCAAAATGTTGACCAGCCCTATACGGTGCTAAAAGGCATTTTAGACAGCACCGCGACCGTTTTCCAAATTGACGACACATCGCCACCCGGCGATTTTGACCCCACCAAATACCAGCAGCGCACTTACTCATTGGAGGTGTATGCCAAAGGAATTGGCTTGGTGTACAAAGATTTTTTACATTGGACTTGGCAAACAGACCCGCCCCCCGCGCAATATGACCACGCGAGCTACGGCATGCGTTTAAACTTAATTGACGTTAAATAAATACCATGCCGATGGAAGCACTTTTATGCCGGAGTTTTTTTACCCTAACGCAGCAAAAGATATCTGTTGTCCTAAAAGCGGTGCTTACTTTGGCACTCTGTATTTCTTTTGCCGCCCGCCCATACGCTCAGTTTGACAAATACATTGTTAGTTTTACAGATAAAAACAACTCGCCATACAGCATTTCAAACCCAGCGGCATACCTATCGCAAAAAGCCATTAATAGGCGGTTAAACCATTCCATAGCGTTTGACAGTACCGACTTGCCAGTTAACCCCCTATACATTGCACAGGTACTCGCAAAAGGCAATGTTAGGTTACTGGTACCATCCAAATGGCTAAACGATATTTTGGTGTACACAAAAGATACTTTGGTTTTACAGGCTATCAGCACCCTGCCTTTTGTAAAAAAAACAATGGGTGTAAGCCCCAATAAGGCCGTTCCGCGCAAGCCCGCAACTTTTACTGAAGAAACATATTTTATACCACACCAAGCATTTGCCAACGGGGTAAAGGGCGACACTACCCAATATGGTGCCACACAAAACCAAATACACATACACCATGGGGAGTTTTTACACAATAAAGGTTACACGGGCAGTGGCATTACCATAGCCATGCTAGACGCTGGTTTTTACCACTATAAAAGCCTACCGGCATTTGACAGCCTGCTGGCTAACCAACAGGTATTGGGTGTGAAGGATTTTGTAGCTTTTGACAACAGCGTGGATGAAGACGCCCCCCATGGCATGGAGTGCCTAAGCACCATTGCTGCAAACATACCCGGCGTTATGGTGGGCTCAGCACCCAAAGCAAGCTTTTGGCTGTTGCGAAGCGAAGATGCGGCCAGCGAGTACCCGATTGAAGAACATAACTGGGTAACAGCGGCAGAATTTGCCGACAGCGCAGGCGCCGACATGATATCGTCTTCCCTGGGGTACACCACTTTTGACAACCCGGTGTTAAACCACAGCTATGCCGATTTTTATACAAATAGGGCTATGGTTACCCGTGGCGCGGCCTTGGCAGCCAAAAAAGGGCTTATCGTTACCAACAGCGCCGGCAATAGTGGCGGCGACGCTTGGAAATACCTTGTTTTTCCTGCAGATGCCGACAGTGTTTGTTCTGTTGGTGCGGTTAACAGTAATAATATTATCGCCCCGTTTAGCAGTTATGGCTACCCTGGTAAAACAAAACCCAATATTGTATCTGTAGGTGAAGGCGCCACGGTTTTTGGGGTAGGCGGCACGCCGGTTTTAGGCAACGGCACTTCTTTCTCCAACCCCAACATCAACGGGCTTATTGCATGTCTTTGGCAGGCATTTCCCCAATACGATAACATGGCCATATTAGATGCCGTGTATCAAAGTGCAGACAAATACAACAACCCCGATAACCGGTATGGCTACGGGCTACCCAATATGCAAACGGCTTACCTAATTTTAAAGAAAAAACAAAACGGCAGCCTATATGGCAGCAATTGGCTGTTTGCCACACCCAACCCATTTACCGACAGCCTGCATGTTAAACTAATAGGCCAGGAGAATGGTACGGCAACAATTACACTAAACGATGCAGACGGCAATACCGTAGCCACCATACACCTAACTACCGAAACAGCGGAAGTGTACGACACAGCTTTTACAAACCTCGCCAGTTACCCTGCGGGCAGTTATACGGCTACTTTTACTGGCAATGGTAAAACCAATAGTGTAACGGTGTTTAAAAAAGGGATTGTGCTAAGCGATTGGATACAGGCTATGCCTGTGCCATTTAACCAACAGCTTACCGTATACCTTAAAGCCCCTGAAACTGGCAGTATTAGCCTACAGCTTATTGATGCCGATGGCCGCGTAGTAAGTGCCGGCACGTTGTATACACAGAAAGGCAACATATATACAGTACCCTTTACCAATACGGCGTTGCCAAGAGGGGCATATTTTATACGGTATAATGGGGTTACACAAAAAAGAACGATCAAAGTAATAAAGAACTAATTAGCCAAGCCCTAGCTATCATTACAGCGCTATATATTTTATACTAAATATCCAAAAAGTACTATTACTTTTGCCTAAACAAAATTGATATGGAAACCGCGACTGCCATCAAACCACCAAACGTTGCCTGCCAAGTATACCTACGCGCGGTACACGACTCCTTAGACATATTGGGTGGCAAATGGAAGATAGCTATTTTAGGCGCCCTTAAGTTTGGTAACCGCCGCTTTAAAGATCTTCAACGCGAGGTGAACGGCATAACAGCCAAAATGCTCTCCAAAGAATTGAAAGAACTGGAGATGAACCAATTGGTAAAACGGACGGTGTACGACAGTAAGCCTGTTGCAGTGGAGTATGAGCTTACCCACTACGGTGCGTCGCTTGATGGGGTTTTGGATGCTTTAATGAATTGGGGCCTTGCCCACAGGAAAAGGATAATGGTCAAAAAATAACAACATGGTGGCACCATGCCTTCCCCTGTAAATTTCCCACTTTTTTTAGTGCTGCTGACATAGGGTTGTCACTACCCGGCTGTTCCTTTGTTCCATCACCAAAAAAAAGTGTATGTTAATCATCCCGATGCTTGTAAAGGAAATGGACCAGGAAGCTATAACAACCCGCAAAATGTTGGAGCGCGTGCCCACAGAAAAATTTGACTGGCAGCCGCACGTAAAAAGCATGAATATGCTAAGGCTTGCCACTCATGTCGCCGAGTTGCCAAGCTGGGTTGCCATGGTATTAAATACCAGTGAATTAGATTTCGCCAAAGGTGATTACCAGCCTTTCTTAGCCACCAGTTCGGCAGCATTACTGGGTCATTTTGAAAAATCGCTCGCCGAAGGCAGGGCCAGCTTATGCAATGCAACCGAAAGCCAATTGGAGGAAATGTGGACGCTCCGTAATGGCGAAACAATATATTCAACAAACACAAAGGCCGAGGTTATCCGTATGGCCTATTGCCAAACGGTACACCACCGTGCCCAATTGGGGGTGTATTTGCGCTTGCTGGATATACCCATACCCGGCAGCTACGGCCCCAGTGCTGATGAGGGTAGTTTATAACTTAATTAAAGAAGGCCTGTAAGCTTTTACAATATGTTTTCAACATTGAAAAGGTGCGTACCCGTCATACCTGCGAAAGCAGGTATGACGACACAAGCCACGATTTTTACAGGCCTTATTTTTATCTAACCAACCGATACACCGGGTACCGCAAATGGGCCGGCTCGTACCAAGGTGAAAGGCGGTAAACAAACTCAAGCTGCGCTTCAGCGGAGGCGGCAAATGTTGCATCCCCGGCCTTCTTTTCGTCCAATGCTTTCCTTACCTCGGGGTGTTCCTTCACAAATACTTCTGCAACATCCTCCCAGCGGTAATCGCTGTACCCCTCCTTTTGTTGCAGTACTGCATCAAAAAAATTCCAGCTAAAAAAGCTATCATCACCCAAAGGTTCCAAGGTTTCCACTATATAACGGTCGCGGGCCTGGCCTGTGTAAACCACGTAATCGCCCTTTAAAAAATGTATCGTTTGCGTTTGGGTGCTTAGCCTTACTTCATAATTACGGTGGTGTTTTTCATAGGCCCTGGTGCTGCTCTTGTAATCATCAATATGGTAAGCATCCACGGTTATCGTTGTGTCTGCGGCAAGCCGTTTCATTTCCACGCCGTTTATTTTCAACAGGTCAATAACATTCCACCAACCTTGCGGTATTATGTAGGCACGGGGCTTAACTACGGTTCTGTCGGGTATATAATAATTGTAAAATGGCACCCGGCTGTCGTATGGCTTTGCGTGGTCAAAAAACATTCTCTGCATCCCGGTAACACCGCTGGTTTTATACCCTGCGGCAAAGCCCTTAAAGGGTATTAGGTCAAAGCGGGTGGTGTCGGGCTTCCAGCCCAACACAAATTCGGTTTGCTTACGCAATGCCTCGATGGTGTTTTTGCGGGCATTAACGATCGCATTTGCATGTATAGAGGCCTGTTCAACAAGCGTTTGCATAAGGGCATAGGTACTGGCCACCCTGTCGGCAAAAGGCTTTAGCATATGTGTTTCCGGAATAAATGATATGGTGGAAAACAACGCCGCATAGCCGCTGCTGTACCTAGGCGGTTCATAAAAAGCAGTCCAGCCATTGCCGGGGTCGGTTCCCTCGGCATTAACATAAGGGCTCATTACCCAGTTTTTTGCCGCCATGCCCTTATATAAGGCCGAATCAAACACATCGTGTGCAAACCTGCCCACCTCGCCCTGCAGCTTATTGTGCTGGGTGCTTATCAGCGTCATGGTATAGCGGTAATCAGCACCATCGCTAACGTGGTTATCGCTAAACACATCTGGGTTAACCCACTGGAATATTTTGGCAAATGCCCGGGCGTTTTTTGAATCTGCTTTAATAAAATCCCTGTTCAAGTCAAGGTTCTGGGCATTGCCCCTAAAGCCGTAGCTCTCCGGCCCGTCTTGGTTTACCCGCGAAAAGCCACTCCGGTTAAGGCTGCCGCCAATATTATACAACGGTATAACTGCCAAGGCAACATTTGCGGGGGCCTTTACTTTGCCACTTGCA
>Ga0007810_1000540_pt1 | contig 11256 bp, 7 predicted proteins | sample CryBogCBE15Jun09_FD_71193 | JGI IMG/M metagenome (GOLD analysis project Ga0007810, IMG submission 71193) | Freshwater microbial communities from Crystal Bog, Wisconsin, USA - CBE15Jun09 | ecosystem: Environmental > Aquatic > Freshwater > Lake | place: Crystal Bog, Wisconsin, USA | collected...
AAAATGTAAATTTGAGGGCATGAATTTATTGAAACACCGCTGTTCAAAAAAATTTTATATATGAATGAGGCTGTTATTGCGGTTACAGACAATTTTTTATGCAAATAAGGTAAAAACATAACTTGCCGGTAACACATACCAGCCAAAAACAGCATGCCAATTACAGAAACATTAGCCAGCCTACGCGACTACTTTACAAGCGGCGCAACTACATCATATGAATTTAGGCGGCAGCAGTTGCTTGCGCTGCGTTTAGCCATACAAATACACGAACCGGCGATTAATGCCGCATTGTTTGCGGATTTGCGCAAAAGCCCAGAGGAGGCATATGTGTCAGAAACAGGTTTGGTGTATGCGGAAATTACCGTGGCGTTAAAAAACCTGCGGAAGTGGATGAAACCGAAACGGGTACCCACCGATTTGGCCAACCTGCCATCGCAAAGCACCATTTACCGGGATGCACTGGGGGTGGTGCTGGTGATAGCACCTTGGAACTACCCATTGCAACTCTCCCTAATACCGCTGATTGGGGCAATAGCGGGCGGCAACTGTGTGGTAATAAAACCATCGGAGTATGCGCCAGCCACGGCTGCTGTGGTACAAACCATTATTGAAAGCATTTACCCGAAGCATTATGTGCTTGTGGCACAGGGAGATGGCGCCGAACTGGTGCCGGCTATGGTGCAGAACTTTAGGTTTGACCATATTTTTTACACCGGCAGCATACCCGTGGGCAGGGCTGTGTACAAAATGGCTGCCGAACAACTGGTGCCGGTAACGTTGGAGCTGGGCGGTAAAAGCCCCGCCATTGTTGAGGCTGATGCCAATGTGGCCGTGGCTGCAAAGCGCATTGTGATGGGCAAGTTTTTAAACGCCGGCCAAACCTGCATAGCCCCGGATTATTTGTTAGTGCACGCATCAGTAAAAGAGGCCTTGTTGGCTGAAATGCTAGCCTGCCTGGATGGCTTTTATGGAAAGGATAAGCAGGCGAGCTATGAATTGGGCAAAATTATTAATGAAAAACGGTTTGATACACTAGTAAAATATTTGCAGCAGGGGCGTATTGTAGCGGGGGGCGAGCACAACAAGGCGGCCCTATTTATTGCACCCGCCATTTTAGACAGTATTTTACCGGGTGCACCGGTAATGCAAGAGGAAATATTTGGCCCAATACTGCCGGTATTGACTTTTGATAACCGTGGCGAGGCGATGCAAATTGTGCGGCAGCATGCCAACCCGTTGGCCTTTTACCTATTTACAGCCAGCAAGGCGGTAGAAAAACAATGGATTGAAAACACCCCGTTTGGCGGTGGCTGTATTAATAATGCGGATGTACATTTTACCAACCACCACCTGCCTTTTGGCGGGGTAGGTTTTAGCGGCATGGGGGCTTACCATGGCAAATTTACCTTTGATACCTTTACCCGTTTAAAACCAGTAATGAAAACGCCGGTATGGTTTAACCCTGCATTGAAATACCCGCCGTTTAAGGGTAGGCTTGGTTTGTTTAAGTGGTTTATAAGATGATGAATTACTTTCCACCATTTGGGTTGGTTGCCGACTATTCCCAGCCGTTGTTGGGTGTTTTCACCAACAACTAGCATCCGGGGCAGAAAATACGTTGGGCAGCTTTGTTGGTGAAAACACGAAAAAAGGCCGGTAACGAATTTCAATTTTTTGATACGCCATTTGCCTCAGGTATGGCGAACAATGAAATTCTAAATGACCATCCCTTGTTAAAAGAAGAGCACATCCGCGCGGCCTTGGCTTTCGCGGCTAATAGGGATGCTTTTGCGTAGTTGGCGTCCCGTTAAATACTAAAAAACTAAACAACACTATTTCCATCCAATTATAAAAACAAACATTTTGTTAGAAATCCTCTAACAATTATGCCGATTCGTTAAATTAAAGTTGGCTATATTGAATTATATGCTACCTTCGGGCCGATTTATTATATGGGTATTAATAGTAAACATATCATTTCCCCCACATCCAATGTAGCAATGGTTGCTACCACCACAACTATTATTACAACCCTGTAAGGGGTTGTATATTGCCATATAATACCAGGCCTTCTTTACCAAGGAGTGAAATAAAAAAGAATACTATTTTAATGTACAAAATGCAACACCGTAAAATTGACTGTACATGGTTATCATTACCTGATGGCGGCGGGTGTGCTAAGAAAATAATAAATGAAATACCAAAGCCGGTGCCAAGCCTTACTTTTGCCGGCGTGTGAAAAGATAACACAATTATGCAACATAAATATACTGAAATAAGCAGCCAAAGCCCATTGGGCAACGATGGTAAAGTGTTGAAATTTGGTGGCTCTTCGGTTGCCAATGCTGACAATATAAAAAAAACTGTTGGTATCATTAGGGCCAACCCGATGCCGCAAGTAGTGGTGGTTTCGGCACTGGGCGGCGTTACCGACCAGTTGCTAAAAGCCGGCGCATTGGCTGAGCAGAAAAATGAAACATACAAAGAGGTATTGGACACGTTGGAGAAAAAGCACCTGGATGCGGTAAGGGGCCTGCTGCCCGTGGCACACCAAAGCAGTTGCCTTAGCATGATTAAAAAGCACTGCAACGAACTGGAGGAGATTTGCACCAGCATATTTTTTCTGGAAGAGTTATCGCCGCGCATAAAAGACCGCATAGTAAGCTATGGTGAGTTACTATCGTCAAAAATTATTTCGGCCTACATGCTATCAGAAGGGCTGGCCCACCAATGGGTTGACAGCCGCGAAGTAATTAAAACCAATAGTAATTTTGGGTTTGCATCAGTAAACTTCGGCGTTACCAACGACCTGATTGCGGACGTGATCATCTCCTCGGCAGAATCTGTTTTTTTAGCCCCGGGCTTTATTGCCAGTGATGCCCAAGGGCATGTAACCACGCTGGGCCGCGGCGGCTCAGACTATACCGCCGCTATTTTTGCCGCAGCTTTAAACGCTTCTTGCTTGGAGATATGGACAGATGTTACCGGCATGATGACGGCCGACCCGCGCTGGGTACCCACTGCAAAAACCATCAGCCATATATCGTACCAGGAGGCCATGGAGCTTTCCCATTTTGGGGCAAAGGTTATTTACCCGCCCACCATACAACCGGTAATGAAGTTGAACATACCCACCTGGGTAAAAAACACTTTCGCACCTGCCGAAGCGGGCACCGTAATGGGGGAGGCTTCGGCATACCCCCTTTCAGGAGATGGGGGCTTGGCACCGGCTGGCGGCGGTGTTATTACCGGCATATCAGGCATCAGCAATGTGTCGTTGCTTAGTTTGGAGGGCAGCGGCATGGTGGGCATACCCGGATTCTCAAAAAGGTTGTTTGAAGCCTTGGCCAATGAACGCATCAACGTTATCCTCATCACCCAAAGCTCCTCGGAACATTCTATTTGCGTGGCGGTGAATTCTGCCGATGTGGCCAAGGCGAAAGAGGCTGTTGACCGAGCCTTTGAAGTGGAAATAAACCAAGGCCGTTTAGAGCCATTGAAAGTGGAGGATGGCTTATGTATAATTGCACTGGTAGGCGACAAAATGAAAAGCCACCCGGGCATAAGCGGTAAAATGTTTGATGCCTTGGGCCGTAACGGCATTAACGTACGGGCGATAGCGCAGGGTTCTTCGGAGAGGAATATATCGGCTGTTATTTCAGGCGGCGACATAAAAAAAGGGGTGAACGTGTTGCACGAGGCTTTTTTTGAAACAGCCTATAAGCAACTAAACATATTTGTGGTGGGTGCAGGTAACGTGGGCAGCAAACTGCTGGGCCAGTTAAAGCAGCAGCAGCAATTTTTATTGCAACAGCTAAACCTACAAGTACGCGTAACCGGCATTGCCAATAGTAAAAAAATGCTGTTTACCGACAATGGCAGCGAAATAAATTTAGACACTTGGCGCGAACAATTACAAAACGCACCGGATAACAACTTGGATGCTTTTGTGGAAACGGTGATTGGCAAAAACCTGCGCAACTCAGTTTTTGTGGATGTTACAGCAAACGCTGATGTGGCTTCGGTATACGGCAAACTGCTGTCAAAAGCAGTTTCTGTAGTGGCCTGCAATAAAATAGCGGCATCGTCTACTTACGAAAGCTATAGCCATTTAAAAGCCCTCTCCAACGAGTACAACGCCCTGTTTTTGTTTGAAACAAACGTGGGTGCTGGCTTGCCGGTGATAGGCACACTGAATGATTTAAGAAGAAGCGGCGACAAGGTTAACAAAATACAGGCGGTGCTGTCGGGTACATTAAATTTTGTGTTTAACAATTATGACGGTACCCGGCCTTTTGCTGATGTGGTGAAGCAAGCCCAAGAAGAAGGGTACACCGAACCCGACCCGCGCTTGGACCTTGGTGGTACCGACGTGATGCGCAAAATAATGATACTGGCCCGCGAAGCTGGCGAGAAAATTGAAATGGGCGACATTACCAATAATACTTTTTTGCCAGCCAGCTGTTTTAATGGCAGCGTAGCCGATTTTTATGCAGAAATGGCCAAACAGGAGGCCCATTTTAAAGCGTTGTACCAGGCCGCGGCAGCCAATAACTGCAAACTAAAATTTGTGGCCAGCTACGAGGGCGGCAAAGCTTCGGTTGGGTTGCAGCATATAGCAAGCGACAGCGATTTTTACCATTTGTATGGCAAAGACAATATTGTGTTGTTTTATACGCAGCGTTACCCAGAGCAGCCTTTGGTAATTAAAGGTGCCGGTGCCGGTGCTGACGTTACAGCCAGCGGCGTATTTGCAGATATTATACGGGTGGCGAGGGTATAGCCCCCAGCCTCCCTGCAGGGGAGGCTACACAACAGGTTTATAAATAATAACTTTCCTCATTTTACATTTCGCCAAAAAATGATGATAAATAAACATCAACCTACTTCCAACCCTCCCCCTGCGGGAGATGTAAGGGGGGTTACCGTATCGTCCCCCGCTACGGTGGCCAATGTGGTTTGCGGTTTTGACATATTGGGGTTTGCGTTAAACAGCCCCTGCGATGAGTTTACCTTGGTGCTGAGCGATGAGCCAGGGGTGCAAATAATAAACCTAGACGACTTTAACCTGCCCACTTTGGCAGAGAAAAACGTGAGCGGTGCCGCACTGCTGGCTTTGCTTGATGAAACACCAGACGTGAAAGGGTTTACTTTATACAGCAAAAAGCAAATAAAGCCAGGCAGTGGCATCGGCTCCAGCGCAGCCAGTTCGGCTGGCCCGGTGGTGGCCGCAAACCATTTATTGGGTAACCGCTTTAGCAAGCAAGATTTGGTGCGTTTTGCCATGTTTGGCGAAAAGGTGGCCAGCGGTGTAAAACATGCCGATAACATAGCACCCTGTATTTACGGCGGCGTTACATTAATACGCTCCATACACCCGTTGGACATTATCAGCATTGACGCGCCGCCCCTGCACGTAACGGTGGTACACCCACAAATTGAAGTGCGCACATCAGATGCGCGGCAGATATTAAAACAACAGGTGTTGCTAAAAGATGCCATTAAGCAATGGGGCAACATAGCTGGCTTGGTGGCAGGTTTTATTAAGGGAGATTATGATTTGATAGGCCGCTCGCTGGAAGATTTTATCATCGAGCCGGTAAGAAGCATCCTGATACCCGGTTTTGACGAAGTAAAGAAGAATTGCAAAAGTGCCGGGGCGTTGGGCGGTGGCATATCAGGATCCGGGCCTTCTATTTTCATGCTCAGCAAGGATGCCGAAACTGCCAAAGCGGTGGAAGCCGAAATGATTGCCGTGTACGAAAAAATAGGGTTGGCCTACCAAACACATGTAACCACGATTAATATGGACGGCGTGAGGACAAAGCCCAACAACATCGCCTGAAGAGGTGGGTAAAGCAGCAATTGATGAGCTTCTGATAAAACAACTAAAAATTCCTTTTCCAGCACTTTTGACCGGGAAAAAGAAGGTTTAATATTTGCAAAAATGACAAGCATCGATACCAATCATACGGGTTTTCTCCAACCCATTCAAGGGATGGAGGGTTCCTATTACAGCTTAAACCACCAGGCGCCCGACGTGAGCTTTGCCGAGGCAACCGTAACCGGCCAAGCACCGGACAAGGGGCTGTATTTTCCGCATAGCATCCCACGGTTACCAAAAGGCTTTATTGAAAACATTGGCAGCTATGCCAAAGAGGAAATTGGTGTTACCGTTATGCAGCCTTACGTGGGCGGCAGCATACCAGCAGGCGTTTTGCAAACCATTGTGGGCGAAACGGTGAATTTTGATTTTCCCTTGGTGCAGGTGGATGCTGATAAGTACTCACTTGAGCTGTTCCATGGCCCCACATTGGCATTTAAAGACGTTGGCGCAAGGTTTATGAGCCGTTGCCTGGGTTATTTTAACCGCAACAGCAACAGGCATACCACCGTGCTGGTGGCTACCTCTGGCGATACGGGCGGTGCCGTGGCCAACGGCTTTTTAGGGGTGGACGGTGTTGAAGTGGTAATACTGTACCCAAGTGGTAAAGTAAGCCCCATACAGGAGCTGCAACTTACCACCTTGGGCCAAAACATCACGGCCCTGGAAGTTCGCGGCACTTTTGATGACTGCCAGGCCATGGTTAAGCAGGCTTTTATGGATGAGGACTTGAACAAAAAACTATCCCTCACCTCTGCCAACTCCATCAATGTGGCGCGGTGGCTGCCCCAGCAGTTGTATTATTTTTTTGCGTACCAGCAGTGGCAGCATACAGCGCCCCCAGTGGTTTGTGTGCCCAGCGGCAACTTTGGCAATATTTGTGCAGGCATGGTGGCCTATATGTCTGGCCTGCCGGTAAAGCATTTTATAGCTGCCTGCAACGCCAACGATGTGGTGCCACAGTTTTTACAAACCGGTGAGTATCATGCAAAACCCGCGGTTGCCACTATAAGCAATGCTATGGACGTGGGCAACCCCAGCAATTTTGTGCGCATACTGGAGATGTTTAAGCAAAGCGGAGTGCCATTGAAAGATGTGTTGAGCAGCTACAGTATTGATGATGCCACTACCGCAAAAACCATAAAAGAGGTTTACCAACAGCACGGCTATATGCTTGACCCCCATGGGGCGGTTGGATATTATGCCCTAGGGCAGTATTTGCGGGAACATGCGGGCGATAAAGGCCTTTTTTTAGAAACGGCGCACCCTGTTAAATTCCCAGCAGTGGTGGAACAATCAACGGCGCAAAAAATACCTTTCCCCGAAAGTGTACAATACTTAACCGGCAGGCAAAAATTGAGCATATTAATGGATGCCAGTTTTACCGGTTTAAAGGAATGGTTAATGAACAGGTAAGGCTGGGTTTGTATTTTGGGTTGCCCCCTACCAAAAATTTGACCATCAATTGTCCTAACCCGTGTTTACGCCATCAGCCTTGGGTTTTAAATGCGGTTGGCAAATACCACAATTTACAACCTAGCAAAGTTTACTTTTGGCAGCTAGGCCACTGGTAACTGACCGCTGATATTGAAAGATTGGGCAGAAATCACCCAATCCACTGGCTAAGGTTTTGTGATATTAAAGTATTCATAAAAGTATGCGGCAGGCTTCAAGTTTAAAAAAGCCGTTCTGTTAGCGTCAAAGTCGTGGTACGTCATTTTTTCAATATCCTGCGGCAAAAAATGCAACATGTTTTCTGGCTTGCTTTTGGTAATTACCCCAAGGCCATGGTCACAGTCAAGCACAAATACGTTTATATCATTTCTGGTACACCGCAAATGCAATATCGCCTTCCACACATCACCATTCCACGACCCTGCCCTGTTAACCGCCAGCCATTCTTCCCAAGTACCGGCGGCTTCTTTTGTTTGGGGGTTGCAATCGTGCACAATAATTACCCCGTCATCACTTAAATACTGTAACACATTTTCCATATCCCGCAGGGCAAAACCGTATTCATGCATCCCGTCGATCAACGAAATATCAATTTTGTTGGCGCCAATTACATTCGTAGCATCTGTGGCAAAAAAATCGTCACTCTTTTTCTCAAAATATTTGTTGAAGAGGTTAAATGGGTTCAAAAATATTTTTCCCAGTTTTCTGGCATTGTCAAACGCAAAATCCGGGTCAACCGCTATTTTAAAGGTGCTTTGTATTTTAAAAAGTATATGCCCATTAAAAACGCCTATTTCCAGGTATTTCCGCAGGCCTTTTTGCTTCATCAGCAAAACAATCGCTTTAAGACGGTCCATTTTGTTGGTTTTTACATTTTGGTGGTGATTGGCGAAAGATAAGAATATTACACCAAGCCCCAAAACCACTGCCTATAAAAACAAATCTGGCTGCAAGGGTCCGCCCGGCACCACGCTATATTTATCAAAATTGGTAATGCCCTCCGCTGCCAACACTTCTTCATCAATAAAAGTATGGCCAGTACATTGGGCTGGCGCCTTTTGCAATATAAAATAGGCAGCATCGGCCAGTATGTCAACCGTACGGCTGCGGTTTATCAGCCAGTCACCACCCAACAGGTTTTTAACCGCTGCAGTGGCAATGGTGGTTTTGGGCCACAACGCATTGGATGCAATATTAAGTGCCTTAAACTCCTCTGCCCAACCAATCGCCAGCATGCTCATGTTGTATTTGCTAATGGTGTAGGCCACATGGGGGCCGAGCCATTTGGGGTCAAGGTTTAGCGGGGGCGAAAGTGTAAGCACATGTGCAGAAGTTGATTTTTTTAAGTAATGCAGGCAGTGCTTGGTTACCAAAAAAGTTCCCCGCACGTTAATGGCATGTATCAGGTCAAAACGTTTTGTTTCTGTTTGTTCGGTGGGGGTGAGCTGTATGGCAGATGCGTTGTTGATAACTACATCTATGCCACCAAATCTTTCTACCGCCTTTGTAACTGCACTAATAATCTGCTCTTCATGGCGCACATCGGTTTGCACGGCAAGGGCTTTGCCCCCAGCCGCTTCAATTTCAGCCGCTGCAGAATAAATGGTACCGCCGAGGCGAGGGTCTTCCTCAGTGCTTTTAGCCGCAATTACAATATTGGCGCCGGCACTGGCAAGCTTTAAAGCAATGGCTTTACCAATACCCCTACTGGCACCGGTTATAAATACTGTTTTGTTATTGAATGGCATGGCAATAGTTTAAAAATACATATTACGGCCTGCGCCGGTTAATAAAAAGCACCCTACAACAACTAAAGTACAACATAAAGCACACATGCGGCACACCGCCACTATTGGTTGGCGCATACTAACACAATTTTATAGGTTTGCACCGCCCACAACTTTTGCGCCTAAACAGTAACTTTACACAAACACCTCGCCCACAACCAAACCTACTGATATGCGTTATTTTTTCATATCCTTTATTTTGGCTGCCAGCCTATGCGGCAAAGCCCAAACAAATAAAACAGCAACCAATATTGCTGTGGTGAAGGCTTTGTTTGCTGCCATAAACAACCACGACAGTATTGCGGTATCCACTTTTTTTGCAGACAGTGCCATACTGGAATCGCCCAATTGGGAAGGGGTACAAAAAGGCAAGCCAGCGGCTATTACCATTTACAACCGCTATTTCAAAGGCACGCCCGACCTAGCATACACAATAACCCATCTTATAGCAACAGATACTGCCGTGGTGGTGGAATATACCTTTGCGGGCAAATTTAGCAACCCTGAAGGCAGCTCACCGGCCTATATGAAAGATAAGCATTACAGCCTAAAAGGCTGTACCCTTTTTAATGTAGCCCACCATAAAATAACCGCGGCGGTAAGTTATTTTGACCAAGTAGCCTTTTTAAGGCAGGTGGGCTTTTTTGGGCAACAGTGATGATGCGAATTTTTTAATCGCTTTTTGCACGAATTGTAACGAATTACACGAATAGGGGAAAATGTTGGATTAAGCCATCTCTGATTGATTTGTATCGGTTAGCAGACCGCGGCATAATTCACAAAATACCTGTTGATACAATGGTTGCCACAAAAAGGGGAAAGAATTATCATCAACCTTAAAGTGAACAATACGAACATAAGCAAGTAGTGATAAAAGTAAAAGATGCTGATGCCTTTTTACAAGCAATACCATTTGGTAATAAGCCGATAGAGCAAGGCCACATACGAATGGCCCATCCGCCCATCTGAAAACACACATTATAAACTGTAAACATTTGTATGTTTGTATTTTAATTGTCGCCGCCCATGTACGATGCCGAGAACACCTTATTCGCCCTTGCCGCAGATTTTATACAATACACCAACCGCTCGGTGTTTTTAACGGGCAAGGCAGGCACGGGCAAAACAACATTTTTAAAATATATACGGCAAAGCACCATTAAGCAAACCGCGATTGTTGCACCAACCGGCGTGGCAGCCATCAATGCGGGCGGGGTTACCATCCATTCGTTTTTCCAATTGCCGTTTACACCGTTTATACCAAGTGTTGGTCGGGAAGAGAGAAAGTCGGCAAGTTGGCAAGAAGGCCTGGATGCCGGTTCTTCTTCCGGACTTTCTGACTCCCGGACTTCCGACTTCCGGTCTTCCGGACATCCCGACTCCCCCTCTTCTATTGACAAGCATGCCTTGATAGGCCGCATTAAGTTAAACGGTGAACGCCGCAAAGTGTTGCAACAGTTGGAATTACTGGTGATTGATGAAATTAGCATGGTGCGTTGCGATGTGCTGGATGCCATTGATGCCGTGCTGCGCCATTTTAGAAACCGCTACCAAGAGCCGTTTGGCGGTGTGCAGTTGCTGTTTATCGGTGATATGTTCCAATTGCCGCCAGTGGTGCCGAATGAGCAATGGGAAATACTCTCGCAGTTTTATAACAGCCCCTATTTTTTTGACAGCAGGGTTATTGCACAACAAGAGCCGGTACATATTGAATTGAATAAAATTTACCGCCAAAACGAGCAGCATTTTATTGACCTGCTGAATAAAGTACGCAATAACATTATGGACGAGGAGGGTTTTGAATTGTTGAACAAACATTACAACCCCAATTTCCTGCCTAAAAAAGACGACGGCTATATAACCCTAAGCACCCATAATTACAAGGCCGACGCCATTAATGCAGAAGAGCTTGCCAGGCTTACTGATAAACCGGTAACCTATACCGCCACCGTTACAGGCGAGTTTTTTGAAAAGGCTTACCCTGCCGACGAGAAGCTGCTGCTGAAAAAAGGCGCCCAGGTAATGTTTATTAAAAACGACAAGGATAAAGAAAGGCGTTTTTATAACGGAAAAATTGGCGTTATCACCAAGCTAACCAACGATGTTATACACGTGCAATGCAAAGGC
>Ga0007810_1000544_pt1 | contig 11227 bp, 8 predicted proteins | sample CryBogCBE15Jun09_FD_71193 | JGI IMG/M metagenome (GOLD analysis project Ga0007810, IMG submission 71193) | Freshwater microbial communities from Crystal Bog, Wisconsin, USA - CBE15Jun09 | ecosystem: Environmental > Aquatic > Freshwater > Lake | place: Crystal Bog, Wisconsin, USA | collected...
TTAAAAACATTGCCGCTGCCCTGCTTGTGCCGTTAAATGCACTGTTACTGTTCTTCTTAGTTGTGGAAGGCAAACTGGTTATACCTGCGTGGCTACAAGTATTTGGCAGAATGCACCCGTTGTTGCTACACTTTCCCATAGTGCTTGTTTTACTATATGCTTTGTTGCAGTTGTTTAGTGGCAAAACCACCAAGCAGGAAGGCTGGTATGTGGTTATGGCAGATGTTTTGCTGGTGGCTGCCGCTTTTACGGCCGCTGGTACAGCATTAATGGGGTTGTTTTTGTCAAAAGAACCCGGCTACGACGCAGATACGGTGGTGTTGCATAAATACTTGGGGGCACTTACCTCATTTGCCTTGTTTGGGCTGTATAGCTTTAGGGATAGGTTGCAACACAAAGTGGTGTTATCAAAACTAATTACAGGCTTAACGGCCATCGTGTTGTTGTGGGCCGGGCATTTAGGCGGCAATATTACCCACGGCAATAATTTTGTGTTGGCCCCGGTAACACCCGACCATAAAAAACCACCCGTTGCCTTAGAGGATGCGTATGTGTACAATGATATGGTGCAACCCATACTGGAGGCCAAATGCCTGCAATGCCACAACAATAGCAAAAGCAAAGGCGATTTGGTGATGGAAACCAAAGAGCTATTGCTAAAAGGTGGCAAAGATGGTAAGCTGTGGGATACCAGCCAGGCCGATTTAGGTTTGCTGATGAAACGGATACACCTGCCAGCCGAAGACAAAGAACACATGCCACCGGACGGTAAACCACAGTTGACCGACCAAGAGATAGCAACACTTTATGCTTGGATAAAAACTGGGGCCAGTTTTGACAGAAAAGTACTGGAACTGTCAGACACCGACACGTTGCGCGCGCTGGCAGCAAAGGCTTTGAAACAATCAACCGATGAGCAGTTTGACTTTTCGCCTGTTAGCGACAAGGAAATTAATAAGCTTACCAATAATAACCGCGTTATAGCCCCCATCGCCATTGGTTCACCGGCACTGGCGGTTACGTTTTACAACAAGCCATTTTTTAACAGCAAGGCATTGGAGGAGCTAAAAAGCATAGGGAACAACATAACCGAGCTTAACCTTGACAATATGCCGGTAAAGGACGATGACCTAAAAACGATCGGGGCTTTTACCAACTTACGCAAGCTGGTGCTAAACAATTCAGATATTACGGGCAGTACGTTGGGGGAGTGTAAAAACCTGGCGAATATTAAAACTATTTCGCTTTCAGGCACGGCGGTTAAGGCAGGCCAGCTGGCAGCCTTGCAAAGCCTGCCCAAACTGAAGCATGTGTATTTGTGGAACACCGGCGTTAACGATGCGGATGCCGCCAAGCTACAGCAAAAAGGCAATAACATTGCTTGGTTTACCGGGTTTAAAGGCGATACCGTTATTATGAAGCTAACCACGCCCATATTGGAAAACGAGCAAGCGGTTATTGCAAAGCCTGTTAAGCTGATGTTGAAAAATTATATAAAAGGGGCTACCATACGCTATACCACAGATGGCAAAGACCCCGACAGCCTAACCTCCCCAGTGTATGACAGCAGCGTTGTGATAAGCAAAGATGAAACCGTTAAAGCCAAGGCCTATAAAACGGGATGGATTAGCAGCGATATAGTGGAGGGCCATTTTTTTATGAGCGGCATTATGCCCGACAGCGCAGTTGTGTTAACCCCTGCCGACCCAAAATACCGCGCCATTGGCGGCAAAACCTTAATAGACTTAGACAAAAGTGACTTGAATTTTGGCAACGGCAAGTGGCTGGGCTACCGCGACAATGACATGCAGGCCCTGTTGTTGTTTAACCACCCTGTTAAGGCACAAAGCATAACCTTTAGCGCATTGATGAATGTGAGCAGCTATATATTTCCACCCACAAGGGTTGATATTTGGGGTGGTATTGACCAGCAGCACTTAACGTTATTGGGTACCATTACCCCGCAACAGCCCGGTAAGGAAATGACAAATGCCCAAAACCTAAGCCTTAAACTAAGCTTTGCACCGGTAGAGTTAAAGTGTATTAAGTTTTTGGCCGTGCCTGTACACACCATCCCTGCCTGGCATCCCGGCAAAGGGGAAAAGGGCTGGGTGTTTATGGATGAAGTGTTTGTGAATTAGAATGGCGCTTGGACGCCCCTACCCTAAAGGGGGGTAATAAGACCAAGAAACTTGGGGAGTGTGCTTTTTAGTAGGAACAAGATACCAGTAAATGACTTCTTAATACAATAACCAACAACTATTTTATCGCTTCCTGCGCCATTACCTGTTTTTCACGCTTCCACCAGCGTACGCCGATGATGCCCGCAACCGTGAGCGGGGTTAGCATAAGGTAAAGAATGCCGGCATTCAAGCCTCTTGCGGGCTTAGCCCCCAGTTGTGAGGCTGTTTTGGTGCAGATAGAGCATTGCGCGGCACACTGCCCGGCCATAAAAACAGTAATAAATAACACGGTTGCTAAAATAATCGCCCTCTTTTTCATAAACTGCTGAATTCTTTGCAAAGATATGCCGCCGGGGTTAGCAAAAAATTTTTACCTTACCACTTCAATAGTACACATGAGAAACAGGAGAAAATTTTTAAAGCACGCCATGCTTACGGCAGGGGCATTTTCTGCCACAAGCCTTTTTAATCTTTCGCTTGCAAAGGGTTTGTCATCCGCCAACGATGCCGTGGAGGGGTACAGCCCATTGGAGGTTGCAGGTGACGAAGATTATTGGACAGTGATACAGCAAGCCTACACGGTAGACCGCAACATCATCAACTTGAACAACGGCGGCGTAAGCCCATCGCCGCGTATTGTGCAAGAGGCCGTGGAACGGTATAACAAAATGGCCAACGAGGGCCCGTCGTATTTTATGTGGCGCATATTAGACCAAGGGCGTGAGCCGTTGCGCCAAAAATTAGCCACGCTCGCAGGTTGCAGCGCAGAAGAAATTTCCATTAACCGCAATGCCACCGAAGCACTGATTACGGTGATTTATGGTCTTGATTTACAACCCGGCGACGAGGTGCTTGGCACTAAACAGGATTACCCCAACATGATAAATGCCTGGAAACAAAAAGCCCTGCGCCAAGGCATTAAATACACACAAATAAGCTTCAACTTCCCTATTGAGAATGATGAGGAGATTGTGGCGGCCTACGAAAAAGCCATTACCCCCAAAACAAAAATCATCCATGTTACACACATGGTAAACTGGCTGGGCCAAATAATGCCGGTGCAAAAAATAGCCCGCATGGCCCATGCCAAGGGCATTGAGGTGGTATGTGACGGAGCCCACTCATTCGGTTTGATGGATTTTAAAATACCCGACCTGGAGTGTGATTATTTTGGCACCAGCCTGCACAAGTTTTTAAGTGCGCCGATTGGCAGCGGCATGTTGTACATCAAGAAAGAAAAAATCAGCAAAATATGGCCGCTGGTTTGTAATGACAACCCCCGCGGCACCGATATACGCAAGTTTGAAACCTTGGGTACGCGCAGTTTTCCTATCGAGCAGGGTATAGGGGAAGCCCTTAATTTTCACAATGCCATCGGGCCAAAGAGGAAAGAGGAGCGCATCCGCTACCTTAAAAATTACTGGGCTAACAAGGTGAAAGATATACCGGGGGTATCGCTCAGCACGTCGCTAAAGCCCGAGTATTCCTGCGCTATTTGCGGGGTAAGTATACAAGGTATGACCCCTCAGGAATTGGACAAGCAGCTGTTTGACAAATACAAAGTGCATGTGGTGGGTATTACTTGGGAAAACATAAGCTGTGTGCGTGTTACCCCGCATGTATATACCACCCTGCAAGATTTGGATACGTTTGCAGGTGCTATTGAGGAGATAGCAAAAAGCAAAAAAGTATAACTTGTTTGTAGTAATATTCTGCGATAACGCGGTTTTATTATTGGAGCCCCAATAGCCGTTGTAATAGATTCGGTTGTTTTTGTTACCCAAATTGTTAGTTACATTGTATGATGAAACGGGTGTTGGCTGTTTTTTTTGGAATAGTGGGATTGGTAACAGGGTATGCACAACAGCCAAGTACCGACCATATTGCCGATATGGAAAAGCGCATAGCTGCTGGCCAGGTAAGCAATGGCCAAGCTACAGTGGCTTCTGGCAACTTTAAGGTACATTTTTACCAATGTTATTGGCAGGTGGACCCCGCCGTAAATTATATTCAAGGAAAAGTAACCGCCCATTTTATTGTTACTAAAGCCAATTCGTCTATTATTTTTGATTTTACCCATGTGCTAACCGTTGACAGTGTGTTGGTACACCAGCAAAAAATAGCTTTTGCACAAAAGAGTGATGAGAGCCTTTCAATACAATTCGGGCAACTGTATCATGCGGGCGACCAAGACTCGGTAACCATTTATTACCAAGGCATCCCGCCTGCGGATAACCAAGCTTTTGTGCAATCATACCATAATGGCGCGCCCATTATTTGGACGTTGAGTGAGCCTTTTGGTGCAAAAGATTGGTGGCCCTGCCGCAATGGGCTGGACGATAAGGCCGATAGTATTGATGTGTACATTACCCACCCGGCACAATACAAAGCCACTGCAAACGGGCTGCTGCAAAGCGAAACAACACTCAACAATTACACAACCACATGGTATAAGCACCGTTACCCTATTGCCAGCTACTTGGTAGCTTTCGCCGTTAGCAATTACAGCATATACAGCACCCATGTGCAACTGGGTAGTACCAGCATGCCGTTGGTATATTATGCTTACCCGGAGAACTTGAACGACTTTGTAACCTACTCGTATCTTGTTGAAAACGCCCTTAGGTTGTTTAACAATGTATTGGGCGATTATCCCTTTATAAAAGAACAGTATGGGGAAACGCAGTTTGGCTTTGGCGGGGGCATGGAACACCAAACAAACTCATTTGTGCAAGAGGTTGCAGCCAACCTTGAGGTACATGAACTGGCGCACCAGTGGTTTGGCGACCAGGTTACTTGCGCTAGCTGGCGCGATATATGGCTGAATGAGGGATTTGCCACCTATCTGGCAGACCTGCTGTATACAGAAAAAGCGGACACGTTTTACTACCGGCGTTTTGTACAATACGACCTTAACACGATTGTTGCACAACCCGGAGGCTCGGTTTGGGTGGATGACACCACCAATATGGACAGGATATTTGACGCACGCCTTTCTTATGCCAAGGGGGCTTTTCTATTACGGATGCTGCGGTGGACCTTGGGCGACAGTGCTTTTTTTAACGGCTTGCGCAACTATTTGGCCGACCCAGCCCTGCGCTACGGTTTTGCCAAAACAGCCGACCTGCAAAAACACCTGGAAGCGGCTGGTAATACAAACCTTGACTATTTTTTCAACCAATGGTTTTACGGCCAGGGCTACCCGAGTTTTACCGTTGCATGGCAGCAGAATGTAAACAATTACGCCCATATAACGGTAAGCCAGGCAACGTCTGATGCATCGGTAGGTTTTTTTAAAGTTCCGCTGGCACTTACTTTTAAAAACAGCACGCAAGCAAAAACGGTTGTTATAAACGACACGGCCAATACCTTTGATACAAGCCTTTATATTGGCTTTGCCGCCGACACCGTTTTAATTGATCCCGACCAGCAGTTGATTAGTAAAAATAATACCTCCACCAAGCTGCCAGAAGGTACATCGGCTACGGATGATATTACGGTTTACCCCAACCCCATAGGCAACCAATTTACGGTAAGTGTTAAAAATCCGCGTAGCAGCAGTATACAAGCGCAGTTGTTTACTATAGATGGTAAAAGATTATTTGTTAACAGCTACCAATTATCGGGTGCCGATGTGTTGTTACAAGTGCAACCCGTTTTATATTTACCGCATGGAGTTTATGTGTTGGTACTTGATTGCGGAAGCAGGCATGTAGTTAAAAAGCTGGTGAAGGGATGAGTGGATGGTTTTCGGAAGTTTGAATAGGTTTCTGCTGGGTAAAGTGTTGAACATTGCGGCAGCCATTGGTTAGCCTTCGTTGCCATAGCTGCGGAGGCAGGTATCTTTTAAAACTAATCAGGCCTGCCCGGCTGAATAGTTCAGTCGGGCTCGTTAATCATGTAGGAGATACCTGCTTGCGCAGGTATGATGCAGCACACTCTCAGATTACGTAAGTTGTATTGATGCTTTAATACGTAAAAGGGTTTGAAAGCACCATAACCTAAGCAAAAACACCACCAAGCTGTTAGGTATTTTTTTTAAGAGGGTAGCAACAAATAAAAGGCATGGCAAGCGCAAAAAAGACGCAAAAAGGAAAAGGCAAGGAAAAAAAGGAAAAAAAAGGCAAGTGGTGGGTGGTACTACTGTTATTGGTAGTGGCACTGGGTAGTTATATTGGCTATACTTATTGGCACCAATTGCAAGAGGAGAAAAAGTCGCGGTTTGCTTTTTACCCATCTTTTGGCATTAGCCTGCCCATTGGCTACAGCATACATGGTATTGATGTGAGCAACCACCAAGCCTATATTTATTGGCCGGGTGTAAAGCAGATGGCGGCAGACGGTATTAAGATAGAATTCGCTTTTATAAAAGCCACCGAGGGGTTGAATGATACTGACAAGCAATTTAGGCACAACTGGCAATCGGCCAAGGAGCTGGGCATAGCCCGCGGTGCCTACCATTATTTTTTAGCCACCAAAAGCGGTAAAGACCAAGCCCAGAATTTTATTAAAAATGTTACCCTTGCACCCGGCGACCTACCGCCAGTGCTTGATGTGGAAGACTTGTATGGCGTAGCCCCGGCAGTGATGCGTGCACGGGTAAAGGAATGGCTGCAAACGGTAGAGGCCGCTTACCATATACGGCCGATTATTTATTCGTTTGCAGATTTTTACAACAACAACCTGGGCAGAGAGTTTAAGGATTACCCACTTTGGGTGGCCCATTATATTGAGCAAAGCAGGCCTAAAATTAAGCGCGACTGGCTATTTTGGCAGCACAGCGATGCCGGCAAAGTAAACGGGGTAACCACCAAGGTAGACTTTGATGTTTTTGGGGGAGATTCAACCGATTTTGCAGGGCTCTTGGTTAAATAATGTACGGCTATCTGCTAATTGGTTAACGCGCGTGTATTGGTTAAAATACCCAGAACTGGCCTAGAACGATTGGTAGTTAAATGATAATGTTTCGACAACAGGGAGCAACTGAATGAATTAATGGGTTGGAGTGAACAAACATTGCCTGCGAAAAGTTATACATCGCTTAATGCATTGGTTATTATGTTTCAACCTGTATAATAGGTTGACTATTACTTAATTTTATTTTTTAAACAATATTATGGAACCTGAGGTAAGAGCATTTTTGCAACGTATATCCCTATCCTTGGGTATTGGCATTTTATGGCTGATATTAAACTCTACGTTTGGCATTATGCTGGACTATGCCTTTGTATATGACCATATTAGCACAGGTAATATCATATTTTACATATGGTTTTTTGCAAGCCTGCTATTTATGATTGGGCTTTACAGAAAGCTTTGGAAGGGTAAGTTATAACATCTTTAAGCAAACGTTATTGGCCATCAACTCCCGCTCGTATGGTCTGAAATAATTACCCATTGGCCATGTAGTTTTTTAAACAACAACGTAAAAATGCCGCTTAAATTACCAATGGTTCTCTGCAGGTGAAATTTGCCCAGTACAAAATAATATTCTGTGCCTAATGGCTTAAGTTCCAATAGCGTAAACTGTAGCTTGCCCATGGCCGTGGTATCTGGGTAGCGTTTTTTGTAACCTTCCAACGTGTTTTGCCATCCATAGGTGGGGCCGGTTTTACCCACAAACAGTAGGCTGTCGCTTTTCCAATAACTCTGCATAAAGGCATCAATATTGCCTTGGTTCCAAGCGGTGGTTTGTAGTTGCAATACAGCCCTCACAGCTTGCTCGTCTTTTGGCTGGGCTGCGGCAAACACAGTTATAAAACATAACAATATAAACCCCGAAATATATTTCTGCATATAATTGATTTTAATTTTTACTGGTCATGTTATCGCCCTAGGTGCTTTTTTGGCTACCGGGGCTTGTATTTAGCTTCTTCAAAAATTTGTTTGGGGGGTGTTTGCAGTAAGGTGGCTAGTGTTCTTTTTTCATCCTGCTGCATCCATTTTTTTACTATTTGCCAGCCAACAAATTGGCCAATAAAATCTGGCGACCCTTCCCCCAGTACCTCTGTTTTTGGTCCATCAGTCATGTAATCTTTTGTTTGCCCCGGATCGCTAACATATAACAGGTTATCGTTCTGGACAAAATAGTTCCATATCTGGGCTTCAAAGGCATTGCACCATTGCAACTGCTTATCGGTATAGCCTGTTTTAATGCTGTCCGGCGTTTCGGGCATCAAATAATCAAGCACATACATTTTTTTACCGGCTTCCACCATTTGGTAGGCCAAGGGCAGGTTGCCTTTATTGTCGGGGTAAATGTCTGAGATGATGTTTTTTAAACAGTTAACCGCAATATAGCTGGCCCCAAAACGGCGGCTTTGGTATTGCGGGTACACATCCGCAATATAATCGGTGTTGTAAGCAGGGTAATCTTTGCCAAGATACAACTGCAAACCCACCGCAAAACCAGTTGTGGTAAGCACGTTGCTATACCCTTCCAGTGGGCCTATAAAGCTGATGAAACTTTTGGGCAGCTTATAATCGGGAAAATAGTAGTGTACAAACTGCAAGGCCCGCTTAACTTCTGCTACTTCTACAGCCACCGAAGGGTATTTGGCCAGCACAGTATCGTACACCGGCTTATAATCGTGTATAAAAAGCCTCACCTTGGTAAGCGTGCTGTCTTTATTCATTGGCACGGCCAGCAGGTTATACAAATAATCGTTGATGAAAGTTGGGTATTTCTGTTGCAGGGCATCCAGCGAGGCTTCTAAACGGGTGGTGTCCAAAGCAAAAAAATCCCGGTCAAACCGCAGCGTGTCCAATTGTATATTGATACCCGATACATTGGGGATGCTCCTTTTGTGCCCGCAGGAAAATAACACAACGGCTACAAATACAAAAAATACCATTTTTTTCATACCGCTAAATAACGCTAAACTGGCCAACAGCGTATAGCATAACCCTGATTTGGCTAATTTTTTACCAATGAAACAATAGACATAGCTAAACTCACCTACACCCGTATATAAATTTTCTTTTTGTTAAGCCAGTAACCAAAGCCCCAACAAATAAGCATATAGGTGGTGGCTTGTAGCAATGAACCCACATACGGCGATGCCAGGCTGAAGATATTGTCAAAAAGCCATTGCCACAGCGGCTTATCACCAATTTGTATCACGTAAAAAGCGATGATTAATAATTCCGACAGTAGGTAAACCGGCAGCGGGTTTTTGCCCACGGTTTCGAAAAAGGTGGTCCATTGGCCTTTTTTGTGCTTGAAGTCGATTAAATAAATTACGGCAGAAATAATCATGCAGTCTAACCCAACGGTTTGCAGCACGAAAGAGCTTGTCCACAGTTTTTTATTAATAGGGAAGGTGTAGTTCCAAAAATGTGCAATCACAAGCAATGCAAAGCCCCACAGCATTATATTGGTAAGGCCTTCGTAGGTTTTGCCTTTTTGCTGCACATATTTGCCCACCGCATAACCGCCAACCACATTGCCAATGGCCGGAAAGGTTGACAGCAAGCCTTCGGGGTCAAAAGGTACCCGCACGCCGTTGTAATGGTCTGCATACATGTGCTTAAAGCCAATCAACCAGGTATCAAGCTTAAAAATGGGGTTGGCTTGTATGGCCAATGGGTCTGGGCTGTCGCCCAATAGCACCATGATGGGCCAATAGGCCACCAGTATAATGGCGGTTATAATAATGGTGGTGCGAAGTTTAAAAAAGTAAATCATCAACGAGGCAAACAGGTACCCCAGGGCAATACGTTGCAACACACCAAATATCCTAGTTTCAGTAATAGGCCTGAATGTAATATGGCCATCCACCTTTTGCACAAACGGAAACCAGTACATTAAGTAGCCCAATAAAAATATAATGGCGGCGCGTTTAAAAACCTTGCCCAGTACTTTTTGGGTGGGGTAGCTGTCCCATTTCTTCATCACAAAGCTCATGGCATTGCCCACGGCAAACATAAAGGAGGGGAAAACAAGATCGGTTGGTGTAAACCCGTGCCAGGCAGCATGGTGCAGGGGGGCAAAGGTGGTATCCTCATTGCCCGGCGTGTTTACGATAACCATAAAGCAAATCGTCATGCCCCTAAACACATCCAGCGCGGTAAACCGTTGCACTTCGGTGGTTAGAAAGTTTTGGTCGTTGGTGGCCATACTAAAAAATGGTTTTAAATGATTGGCAAAGCATGCAAGGCAACTAAGGTAATAGAATATAGTGAATGATGTCTGCCGGGTTAGTGTAATTTTTTGTCGCAATTACAAACAAAAACTTGGTCAGAGAGCATACCGACTGCCATTTTTTTCCTCCCTACCCAACCTATCCCCCTAATTTTGCGTTATTAATCTGCCGATGCAAAATATTATACAAGTAACAGGCTTAACCAAGCAATTTAATAACCTTACGGCGGTAAACAACCTTAGTTTTACGGTAAACGAGGGGGATGTGTACGGTTTTCTGGGCCAAAACGGCGCGGGTAAATCAACCACGCTGCGTATGTTGCTTACGCTCATCGCCCCCACGGCCGGAAATATTGAGCTGTTTGGGTTAAAGCTTACCACCCACCGCAGGGAAATAATGCAGCAAACCGGGGCCGTAATTGAAAAGCCCGATGTGTACAAATACCTTACCGCCTACGAAAACCTGCAGCTTTTTGCCAAGCTGAGCGGTATTAAGCCCACCCACCAGCAATTAATGCAACAGTTGGATATGGTAGGCTTAAACGGCCGGGAGCATGATAAGGTAAAAACATTCTCGCAGGGTATGAAGCAGCGTTTGGGCATAGCCACGGCATTGGTGCATAACCCCAAACTGATTGTGCTGGACGAGCCCACCAACGGGCTAGACCCACAAGGAATAGCCGATATACGCAACCTGATACTGCACCTGAGCCGGGAACGGAAAAAAACCATTGTAGTGTCAAGCCACCTGTTGAACGAAATTGAGCAAGTAGCCACCCGCGTAATTATTATTGACAAAGGCAAAAAGGTAATTGAGGGCAGTGCGGCCGAACTCTTCGACCCCTCGCAAACCGTGCTGGAGTTGGACACCCTAAACAACGAGGCTGCCTTAGTTTTGTTG
>Ga0007810_1000548_pt1 | contig 11214 bp, 11 predicted proteins | sample CryBogCBE15Jun09_FD_71193 | JGI IMG/M metagenome (GOLD analysis project Ga0007810, IMG submission 71193) | Freshwater microbial communities from Crystal Bog, Wisconsin, USA - CBE15Jun09 | ecosystem: Environmental > Aquatic > Freshwater > Lake | place: Crystal Bog, Wisconsin, USA | collected...
GGGTATTCAGGCTTGGGGGGTATCAGGGCGTGGAGTTAATGACGGGATTTCCCTCGGTCTCTCTCAATTCCTGATGCTTAGTAGGTCATGGGCCTCGCTGCGCTCGGCCGGCGGCGTAGCCGCCGTATCAATAACACAGAGACAACCAAGGGTCCCCCCTTGCTACTCCTACAACCAAGGGCCCCCCCTTGCTACTCCCTGTAATCCCTGCAACTCCAGGGCCCCCCCTTGCTACTCTATAGAACCTATATTATCTTATTACGTTCTATTGATTTACATATTGCTATTTCACTTCTGTCGTCTATACAACTCCGCCAATTGAGACATCGACAACCCCTTCCCCTTATTTGAGGCCATAAACGCACTAAAGATTTTTTATATTACCTAATAGAATGAAACTCTTAGATATCAAGCCTTCCACAAAGGCAGACAAGAAATATATGGCAACCTTCCAATCTGATAATGGAAGAAAGAAGACCACACACTTCGGTGCAAAGGGAATGGATGATTATACCCTTACACATGATAAAGAACAAAGAGAAAAGTATCGCACAAGGCACTCAAAAAATGAAAATTGGAATGAACCAGTTACGGCCGGCGCATTGTCAAGGTGGATTCTCTGGGGTGATAGCACAAGTCTGAAGACTAACATCTCGGCGTTCAAACGCAAGTTTAACTTGTAGGTTTAAAGATGCTACGGGTATAATTTGTATATGGAAGAACGGGTAATCCCTGAATACCCAACATACTCTATTACTAATACGGGATTTATAAGAGACCTTAGATCTGGCAATTTATCAAATGGGTCGTGTCAATATGGATATAGGAAATGCTCTCTTGTAAATCATAAAGGTCATGCATCAATGTTAATTCATAGATTAGTCGCTCAAGCATTTATCCCAAATCCTAATAATCTACCTGAAGTTGATCATATTAATAGAGATCCTTCCGATAATAGAGTAGAGAATTTAAGATGGGTAGATGATTTTACACAGGCACAAAACAAGGGCGACATGAAAAATAATACTTCAGGGTATAAACATATAACTTGTGAAGATAAATATTTTAGGGTTGTTATAGTTCGCAATAAGCAAGTTCTTATTCGTAAGAGATTTCAAACAATAGAGGATGCTGTAAAGTGCAGGGATGATTTTTTAAAAAAAGTTTGACTTGTAAAATTGATTTGCCCCTAAAATTGATTTTCTAATTAGTAAGTAGATAATGTTCGAACTTCCGGCTGAGTTTCAGAAAGAAGTTGCAGCATCAACACAAAAAGTATATAAAAGCAAACTCAACGCTCTGGCTGAAAAGGGATTTGACACCGTAGAAAAGATACAAACAGAACAAAAGAAAGTAGTAGAAGAAATAAAAGAAATGACTGGCGACGGCAATGATGAGAAGAGCCGACTCAAACGCCGTGTCATATTGTCCGCCATATTCTGGGCTGTGAAGTTACCAGCCAAGAACCAATATCATACCTATTGGCAACGCACAACTCCTTTGAAGGTTGTAGGCACTGGCGACAGATGGAGAAGAAAGAAAGATTATACCGGTTGAGGAGGCTCGGGTGGCGTGCTTGGCACCTTGTCAATATCAATCTTAATTTCTACCTTCCGGCCGCAACATGTGCTTCTAACTCTTTGATGATTTACGGCGGCTATAAGAGCCCCTACAACAGATAATAATATACTTGTTATTACTAATGCACTATTTGTTTCCTGATCCATTCATATAATGGGCGGAGATATATATTTTTTTATAATATTATTAGTTACCTTAGTCAAAAAAAAATCTAAATAATATATATAGAATGCCACATATAAATGTTGATGCCCTGATTAAACGACTCAGACAACACTGCGCCAGATTGCACGAGATGTATGTTGATGAGAGGGACTTTGGATTATGTGATAGACTTCTACAACAGATTACAAATGTAGAATCAATAATTGCAGAACTACAGACCATCGTTTAGACATTTAAAAGGACAATACATCTCTACGTAGAAATGGATAAGAGCCAGATTGTAGAGTTAGATTGCGGTCATGTATATTCCCGGGCCACATGGAAGGCCGATTCTACGTGCTGGTTCTGCGAGGATATAGAATCGGGTAAAAATGTAAGCAGCAAGGGAGCCAGACAACGCCAGCATCTACTCGCTACCATAAAGAAAGCCAGGGCCAAGATTGGGGTTCAGGTGTCTGAAAATGAAAGAATAGGGAGGGTTGCCTGATACACCCCCTTGGGGCCCAAAGAACATGACATAATTTGATTAAACTTTAAGCAAATTATGACACTTAGTAGGTAGGGTATTACTCGGCTTCCGGCTGGGCCTCAGGAGTAACTAAAATATTATGAGGGCCGTCTATCGGCCGGATAGGCTTAGCGAACCGGCGGAGGATATAGCGGCTATCCTCTATGTCCCGGCGCAACTTCTCACTCGTGGCTTTGTATTTCTTATTTAGCGCCATGGTCTTCTTGCGACGCAGGTTTTTGCACGACCTGTCATAGTTATCCACTACGGCATCGCTTTGTCCTTGCACGCACGCAATCCGCCAGGCTTCGAACAACTCAGTCGTTTCATTGTCGAGCCGTTCAATGTCAGCCGTAAAATTTAGAATGTCAAGGTTCAGGGATTCCGTCGGTAGAATGGTAGGGTCGTAGCGGGGCATTCCTTATACCTTTGATTCACATTTTATTTTTAAGCCGGCCCGTAGTTTTTTCGGTGAGTCGGCCGGGAAATCTCCGGCGGTCCGTAGGTTTTTTCCTCTCTCCGGTCTAAAGTTTTTTTGTTTTGTATAAGTATAGAGGATGATTCCCATGCCCGCCGCTGACCTACCCGCCGATGGCCTTAAACGCACACAAGTCTTTTCACGCCCTGGCGCTGGGTTCCTATACGAGATGAAGGCTCAACTTCCTGCATCTGTAAATAAACAAGTCGATGCCCTGTGGAACAATCGTAAGAAGGGTTCCATCAACTGCGAGCAGGAAATTATCTATAAACTGTCTAAAAGCGCCCCTGGCCAGTTGGGCTTTGGCAGACTATACGGATCCAGGGGGTCGCTGGAGCGTATGGAGAAAGAATGTCGTGGCGTTCTGTGTAAGGAGTTCTACCATGACATTGATGTTGTCAATTGCCACCCTGTTCTACTGTATCAGTTCGCTAAGAGGGAATTTGAAATTGATTTACCCGAGGTCGAGAAGTTATGCGACAATCGTGATGAATACTTAGCCAAGATATGCGACAATCGTGATGATGCAAAGACGGCCGTCATCAAAATATTGTATGGTGGCAAGAATACTCTACCATTCCTCGAACCCCTTGCGCAGGAGGTCAAGAAATTCACCAAGACCATCATGGCCCTCCCTCGGTATAAGGAGTTGTATGAGGCATGTAAGAACTACAAGGAACAAAAGGATTGGGAGAAAAACGTGGTTACCGGTATCTACGGGACCTTCCTCTCGTATATCCTACAGACCGAAGAGCGCCGCTGCATGTTGTCCATGTCTGACAGTTTTGAGAGTCAGGGGTGGCGTGTAGATGTGTTTTGCTACGATGGGGTTATGATTCGCAAGCGTGAGGGTATTGACTTAGAGAAGGCTATCCGAGATGCCGAGAAGAGGGTGCTGGTAGATACTGGCTATAACCTCAGCCTAATTTCTAAACCCTTCATGACCTTCAAGGAGTTCCAAGATGAGCAGACAAGCAAGGATACGTATCGAGATATTGAGATGGTCAAGTATCTCGACATGAAGAGGGAGTTCGAGAGAACCAATTTCTACTTCGCACCTACTCACGAGTATTACGAGTATATCGAGGGCAAGACCCCCCTACAGATGCCCAAGGAACACGCTACCGAATATTACAAGCGGAAATGGTTCTTCAGAAAGTCCGAGCGTATCGATGACTATGTGCAGTTCTTCCCCATGTGGCGTGATGACGTTACAGCACGCACGGTAAGACATCTATCCCTGAGACCGTCTGAGGATCCTGAGGTCTTCCAAATCCCCATGAAACTTAAGTATCAGGACGTAGCCGATGGTGTGGATAAAACTCATCTATTCTTGGAACTGGTCAGCCTCATCTGTAATCACCAGGAACCCCTGGTAGATTTTACTCTCAACTGGTTCGCCCACTGCCTACAAAAGCCGTATGAGATTCCGAGAGTTTCCTTGGTGGTTGTAGGGGCCAAGGGTGTCGGCAAAGATACAGTATTTGACTTCTTCATGAAGCATGTAATTGGTTCTTTGTTTTCTACGAATTTTACATCTACCGAGGCATACTTTGAGAAGCACAACTGCGACAGGATGCACAAACTCTTCGTCAAACTGGAAGAGGCTAATGCCAAGGTATGCCTGGACAATCAGGACATCCTCAAGGGCCGTGTTACTTCTGAAGATGACAAGTTCAACCCCAAGGGACAGAAGGGCATTTCTACCGATAACGTCGCAAGACTGGTGATGACTGCGAACGGCAATTGTCCCGTCAATCTATCGGACAAGGAGCGACGCTTCGTAGTCATGAACGCCTCAGCCGAGAAGAGGGGCGACGACGAGTATTGGAACACAATCAGAAAGGAACTCTTCAACGATGCAGCGGGCAAGTCTGTGGCCAGTTGGTTACTGGAGAGAGATATCTCTTCTTTGTCTTTCAACACTCTACCCGCCAATGACTACCAAGAGTATGTAATGGAGACCAGAGCATCCTCGGAGCAGAAGTTTATCGAGCAATGGGACGGTGTGGAGATTCCCTCTTCTGAGTTGTTTGAACTTTACAAGGAATATTGCATCGCTAATAATTTATATTATGTAATAACTATGACAGAGTTCGGCAAGAAGATGATGTCCTTCGTCAAGAATGGTGATGTATTTACCAGACGGAAGAATACGGGGAATTTCTACAGAAAAGCAAGAGTGTAGGGAGTGTAGGGTCCAGGGGGGTCGAGGAAACCACTTTTATTTTTTATTTGATAATTCATGACACTTTTAGTATCATGAACTATCTTTAGTTAAGAGTGTAGGGTTTGGTGTGTAGTGTAGGGTTTTTTTTGGTTAGGGGTATCAAAAGTTTTTTACCCCCCGAAAAAGTCCGTAGGAAAAACGCCCTCCTCCCTCCAGGAGTTTCCACCCTACACTACATACACTTTTTTTTTATATATCATAAAGAGAGAGGAGAGGAGAGTTTCCTCGTCATTAAAGGTAGTGTAGGGTTTAGTGTAGGGTTGCCGTTTCATCCTACACTACCCTACACTCTTTTTTTTGCAGGAGTTACTCCAGGTAATCCCCCCAGTGATAGGAAGTCCTCCTTGGTTGAGGGACCTCCCTGTCAATTATGTCATGCTTGGGCTTCTCGGCTACTGGATGGGGTAATCTCTGGAATGTCAGAACAATCTGTTGGTGATTGTAAGAAACCGATTGGAATACTAAATGATTTACTGACACTTGGTGCATCGGGACTTTGACAACCAGGAGTTTCTCGGTTACATGCTTGAGGCAGTCAAAATTTCGGCTATAAGACATCTTATAATCTTAGGATATATAATATCTTTGAATTATGTGATTAGTCGAATGAAACAAAAAACTCGGGTTTGTGCTCAATACGCAAGGCCGGAGCGTCGTCTTTCTTGGTGGCGAATCGGAAGACCAGCACCTTGCCGACCTTCTCACTCTCAATGAAGTGTCCGAGTTTCTCCTCCTCATCCCCCAATGGGACTTTATAAACCACAGTTCCCTCGGTCATGACAACTTGTGTAGGTCTGGATTTGTCGTTTAGAATATTCTTCAGTCTTGGCATCTTATAATAATACCGGAGATTATATTTTTTTATTAGGGGTGCTTTAATTAATACATCGTGAGAATAGAACCATCCCAATAAATTATTTGCATTCCTGTGTTGGCGTTCGTGGTTGCTTGGTGCAAAGTAGAGGTGGATCCTGCAATAGCCGAGCCGTTTTCACTAACGGCGATATCGTTACCCCCAGACCCTTGGGGCATGGCGTTCTTGACATACCAGACAAGACCAGCATCACCAGAGCCCAGCGTTCCAGATGTTGCAAAGTCTTGAGCCGTTCCAGATGTCAGGATGAATGTCGTGTATGCGTTCGCAGGCTCTAAAGTGTTCGTCCCTGCAGCCTGAATGATAGGAGGAGGAGGAGTATAGGCAGGGACATCAGCCCACACAGGAGCGAGGGCCTCAATTCCTCCAAGTGTCAGAACTTGCCCCAAAGTTCCAGCAGTGACACCAGCGATATCAGTGCCTGATGGAGAATACAGAACATCATTCGCCACTGCGCTAATGCTCATAGCCGGACCAGTGTCTCCTTGGGGTCCAGTGTCTCCTTGGGGTCCCGTGTCTCCAGTGTCTCCTTGGGGTCCAGTATCTCCAGTTGCTCCCTGAGCGCCAGGTGTGCCAGGCGTGCCATTGGCACCAGGAATTCCTTGGGGTCCAGTATCTCCAGTTGTGCCTACGGCACCAGTATCACCAGTTGCACCCTGAGCGCCAGGTGTGCCATTGGCACCAGGCGCCCCTTGGGCTCCAGTATCACCGGTATATCCAGTATATCCAGTATCACCTTGTGCTCCAGTATCACCTTGTGCTCCAGTTGCTCCCTGAGCGCCAGGAGTGCCATTTGCACCAGGATTGCCTTGTGCTCCAGTATCACCGGTATATCCAGTATATCCAGTATCACCTTGTGCTCCAGTATCACCTTGTGCTCCCTGAGCGCCAGGAGTGCCATTTGCACCAGGATTGCCTTGTGCTCCAGTATCACCGGTATATCCAGTATCACCTTGGGCTCCTGTGTCACCAGTATCTCCAGTATCACCTTGGGCTCCTGTGTCACCAGTTGTGCCTTCGGCACCAGTATCTCCAGTTGCTCCTTGAGCGCCAGGAGTGCCATTTGCACCAGGGATTCCCTGAGCACCAGTGTCTCCAGTATATCCAGTATATCCAGTATATCCAGTATATCCAGTATCACCTTGGGCTCCAGTATCTCCAGTATCACCGGTATCTCCAGTTGCTCCCTGAGTGCCAGTGTCTCCAGTATATCCAGTATATCCAGTATATCCAGTTGCACCCTGTGGTCCAGTATCACCAGTAGCGCCAGTAGCGCCAGTTGCCCCTGTGGCACCTGCAGAACCACCAGCAACAGAGAAGTCTATCACATTCGTCTCTAAAATTGTGGATATATTGACAGTATTATCTGCAGATGTAAAGAATACTTCAGCACCAAAGCCTACACCATTCACGCCGATCGTGCCCCTGTTGTAGATTAAAATTGTGCTTGTATTGGGATAAGAGAATGATATACCACCACCATCCGGTAATATAGTCACAGGGCCGACGGCATTATTGACGGAAGTAACAGGGGGAGGGGTAGGAATGATAGACGCATTGTTGAAGAGTAGTCTGGTATCATCAAAGAATAGACCAGTCGCTGGAGGGGTGTCGGCGGCCTTTCCTACAACTAACTCAGTATCTCCATTAAACAACGTAATATCCTCACCAGCCGTCAAAATATCGACTTTTCCGGTCACGTTGCTGATATTAATTAGACATTTGGGGATTTCTGCATCTGTTACATGTAAAAGTATAGACCCAGAAGTGTCTATCTCTAAAAAAGAGTTGTTAGGGTCTCCCAGAGTCAGAGACCCCCCTGGAGCAGCCTGGCCTGTGATGTTGCCGGCACCATCCACATTCACAACACCCTTGGCATCTACAGACCCATTGACGATCGACGACACGGAGCCGAGGAATGGGAAATACTCTACACCGTTGATGGAAGACACGCCGGTCATGCTGCTGATATTGGTAATACCGTAGTTGCTCATGTTGAGTGCCGACGTGGCCGTTGAAATCCAGGAACCAGTAGGGGGATAGGCTGCACCGTTGATTGACGAGACTCCAGACAGGGACGAGATATTGGTAATACCGTAGTTGCTCATGTCGAGGGCTGACGTGGCCGTGCCGACCCAAGCACCAGCAGGAGGATAGGCTGCACCGTTGATGGAAGTAACTCCGCTAATATTGATATTATCGCCGGTGATTGTGCTGACATGATCCAGATTGACATACGCAGCATTATGGACCAAGGGGACAGCATCACGGCCCGAGATGTTCAGGTCGGCCACTTCCATAGAAATGCCATTCCAGTAGGGAAATAGTTGCGATGTGTATGTATCAGAGTTTAGAACGATACCAGCAGTTCCGTAGAGATAAGTAGTGAGAGGAATGTTAGGGATAGCAGATGGCAATCCTGAACATATATTAACGCCAGCGGTTCCGTATATAAAGTTATAGCCAGCCAGAGAGCCAACAGTGGGAACAGCGCCAGCGTAGGAGTTGATACCAGCAGCGGATATCTTGATAGCACTCGGGAGATTACTAAGAGTCCCAGTGGGGGATGTGGCGGAGATATTGATGAGACCCCCTGTCCCTATATCGGCGAAAGAGCCACCTGCAGCCGTCAAATTGATGGCTCCGTAGGACCCACCAGCAGCCCCAGCGTTAGCGTTGATACTGACATTGCCCCCCAGTCCGCCCTGAGCCGTCAAATCTACACGTGGGATTTGTAGGAGGTTTAGACCAGCATCCGATATGATTCCGGTAGATGTGGATGTCGTGATAGTGTTTGACCCCATCTGAACATTCGCAACGGCTGGATATGTAGCCCAATCTGCTATACTGACAGCAGTTGCCAGATTGATGACTCCAGGGGTAGGGTTTGTAACGGCTACCGAACTGTCGGCGCTCTGGAAGGTAATCGCCCCATTCTGACCATTGATAGACGCAACACCTCCAGCACCCTGAGGGACTGACAGACTGATAGACCCAGGTGTAGAACTATCTACATTTACCGTGCTATCTTTTGATATAATGGCTATATCTCCAGTTTCAGAGTTCAAAGATGTAACTACTGCACCAGTTACCACAGGGTGCCCATTAATTAGAAGACCCTCGGCAGAGGCTACAAGTTCTTGGGGATGAGTGCCGTCTGTGATTTGAATAGATGAAACGTCTATGATATTATGACCGACCATATTGATTGTAGAGAGGGCAGGATATAGAGACCAGTCAGCAATATCCTGGATATCTGCGGCCTTGGCTAATAGTTCAGTATCAAAATAGAGATTAGCGTCGATTGATTCCAGAACATGGGGGTTGCCGAGATTATCGGACATATTGATTTTACCAGGAGTATCGCCGACATTTTTTAGATTAATTTCTGGAACGGTTAGCGAAGCCCCTACGGTTAGCGAAGCACCTACAATAAGAGAGCCGCCCACAGTTGCACCATTTGAAGCCGTGACGGATCCTGTAGCAATAGACGCCGAAGATATGGCAGCAGCCCCTTCTATATTGTGACCATCCATATTGACATTCGTGATTGCGGGATATGCTGCCCATTCTCTGACGGCATTGGTAATGTCTATCTGTGAAAGAAAATAAGAAGTCCCTGCGGTAGGATATGTCTCTATAGAAGGGGAGAACTGAGACGTAGGAATCGGCGCCGATGAAAGTAGGGGTGTCTCTTGTATCGGTTGTTCCTTTTTTACAAGTGGGACACGCTCCCCTTTGAACTCCGGAATGTTTGGTTTCACATTATAATCAAAGGGTTTGCCGTCGCCCTTGGGAGGTTGTTTCTCTGGTGGTGCCACACGTCCTGCAATACTTGGGGGAAGAGGAGGTGCGGGACCTCTTGATGAGAAGTCTGGCTTAATCTTGGATGAGAGGGGCATGTTATATCTATATAGGGAATATAATTCCAGCGGTAGATATAAAAAATTTAGGCCTGGTTCATAATCGCAAAGGTGATGGTCGTGGGGTCAATAGGGGCGGCGTTATTGGCGAATGTAAAGCGACCAGAGGCAACATCCCAGACTATATTGATGTTAGACCCAGAGCCCCCTGGGTTGCTGTCAATCAGATTGTTGTTCGTTAGTTGATTTGTGCCGGTGTTGGTAAAAGAGAGGCGGACCAGGAGATAACGGTTCTGCGTAATACCTCCTGCACCTGTAGGGGTCGTAGTGTCTGAAACATTCACTCCCACAATGCAAGGGCGAGTAAAAACCGGCCCAAGCGGGGCTATAGAGGCGGGTATAAACACGTTAGGGAGAACCACGGAGTTGTAGCCACCAGCCGCCACAAGAGGCCCAGAAACAGACCCGAAACTCGCCGCACCAGATACGGCAAGAGACGCAGCGCTCGCCGCACCAGCCGTCGCCAGAGATGCACCAGACACGGCACCCGAGGCAGTCACCGCACCAGGCGTGGTGATAGACGCAGCGCTCAGCGCACCAGTCGCAGTCACCGCACCGCAGGAAACCGCACCAGTTACCGCCAGAGACGCAGCGCCCACCTGACCGACAGCGGTGAGACCAGCGCCACATGTTACCTGACCTACGAGATTCGTCGTTCCATCTACCTTTAGATTACCCGTGATCTCCTGGTTGCCCTGCTGAACGCCAGGGGCAGATAGCACAAAGTAACTATCATTTACATTTCTTCCATAGTTTGTGGCTGACACAGAGTAGGAAGCAGAGCCTGAAGACATTATACTATTGATTTAGTATTTATTTTTTATAGATTAATTATTTTTTTTAGCCGGAAGAAATCATCCCTGGCGTTTATAGCGTCAGGTAAATTCTTAAATGACTTCTGATATACAATTACACTATTTCTTTTGATAAAGACATTATATAGCCCAGAGCGTATGTGCTGACAAATATTTCTATGACCAGACTTCCCAACAGGCCTTTGGGTATTAGGGTTTAACTTATTCTCCGAATGCGTTGTCCATCTAAGATTTATTACATGATTATCTAATTTATCACCATTGATATGATCCACGTCTGATTTATCATCTGGATTATGTATGAAGGCCAGAGCGACAAGTCTATGAATTGTCTTAGTCTCTCGGATACCCATATCTTTCAAATCTACTATTTGATACCCGGAATTCTGTATTCTTTTTTTTAAAATACAAGTTTTACTCCTAACATTTCCATGACTACTTACTTGATATATACCCTCATATCCTAAGATATCTTTCCACTCTTCCATACCGTAGTATTTGTTTTATTCATAATCAATTTTTACCCCCCTCCCATCATGCCTGGCACTTCTGATAGGTCTAACTTGCAGAGGAAGGTCTGATTCGCCAGGAAGTCGCAGACAAAGAAATAGTGGTCTTGTGTCAATTGGTTGTAGATGGC
>Ga0007810_1000560_pt1 | contig 11091 bp, 11 predicted proteins | sample CryBogCBE15Jun09_FD_71193 | JGI IMG/M metagenome (GOLD analysis project Ga0007810, IMG submission 71193) | Freshwater microbial communities from Crystal Bog, Wisconsin, USA - CBE15Jun09 | ecosystem: Environmental > Aquatic > Freshwater > Lake | place: Crystal Bog, Wisconsin, USA | collected...
AGCCAATATGCCTATAAATACGCCGGTGCAAACCAATATTATATTGGGTGTAAATGCTACGGCGGCAAACACATTATCAATACTAAAAGCCATATCCATCAGCTCAACAATGGCAACGGTGGCCCAAAAAGTACCGATGCTGCCCACCACGGTGCGGTACAGCCAGTTACCTTGCTTATCAATGGCGTCGTCGCCGCCGCCTTCAGCCTGCTGGCCTTTCCACCAATCCCACACCAGGTACAATAGGTACAACCCGCCTACGGGTTTTAGCCACCATATTTTTATGAGCAAAGAGGCAAATAGCATGGCGCAGCCTCTAAATACATAGGCACCCAATATTCCATAGCGGAGGGCTCTTTTTCGTTGCTTGGGGTCAAGGTCCATCACCATGGTGGCCAACACGGCGGCATTGTCAACTGACAAAAGGCTTTCAATAATTACTAGGTTGCCTACTATAGCCAGCGATGGCAACGGGTTATCAATAATTTGTTGTAACAATTCGTTCATGGTACAAATGTATGGTTGGTTTGTTTATGGTGTTGGTGTTAAAGCCTAATTCTAAATCGTTGCTGCTATGTTCGCCTCATCCCCAACCCCTCTTCTCTACAGGTCGGGAGCATTTAGGAAGAAACCCCTTTAAAAACGAAGCTTTCATCCGCTACAATTTGGATGCAACTGGAATTACAATATATCCGTATCCAACATGGTTTTTAAAATATTAGCCTGTATATCCGCATTGCTCAGGTTGTTTAAAAAATCTATTTCCGATACTTTTTTATAGGTATCATTTAAAATACTTTTAATGTCATTGGGCATGTAGGCCTTCATTACATGCACGCTGGCGTTCAGCTTGTCGTTTTTGTCATTCAGTTCTTGGATGATGCGCTCATTTTTTGATACCGTGTTGGTCCAGTCTATGCCGGTTATATTGGTAATATCGCAAAATAAAAACAGGTTCTTGGCCGGGGCAAAAAGAAAATACCTGTCAACCTCCAAAAACTTATACACTTCCGTCATTAAGCTTCCTGCTTTGAGGCCACAAAAAAACTCGGTCTTAAACTCGTATTTGCACAATAGCCCCATCAATTTTTTATGGATAACAGCATAGGCATTGGTGTACGCCTCCGAAGGGGTATACTGCACCAACTGGGCGAACAGGTCGGCATTTATTTCGTAGAAAAAATCATCCGAAAACCGGGCGGCAAAAGCATTTACGTTTTTGGAGAAAGGGTACTCTGCAGAGTCGTCTGAAAGCACCTGAAACAGCTTACGCAAGGAGTTGTTGACCTTTAGCGCCTGCCGCTGCTTTTCTAGGTTGAATGTTTTTTCAGACAGTAACTGGTTGTTCAACTTATCAATCAAATCCTTGTTCAATTGTATCTCATCAAACAGCAGGCTTACATTGCCCTCGTTGTTCTTTTTAATTTTTTTGAGCAGATCAATGATAGGCGCCGTAAACTGTAGGTGGAACAAATCGAGCTTGTTAATGTCAAGCGTAGTATTGTTTTCAAACAGTTTATGGATGACCCCCAGGCGTAAATATATTTTGTAAATAATATCCTCCTCAAAAAAAACGGCGTACACCTGTAATTTATTGATTACCCTGTTTGATTCGTTGAGTATATTTATCCGGTTTTCATCCATTGCTTACCCCAAGGAAAGTTTCTTAAAACGCAAAAAATGGTTTTCGTTATGCACCGCTTTTAGGTTACATCCGCAACATCTAACTATACCGCAACACCTATACCTGCTTGGGTCTCTGCAACCAAGGTTTTAGGCGTGCATGTGAATTATTTAGGAGATACCTGCCTCCGCAGGTAGTACGGTTGCCATTGGCTAACTGCACACCAAAACGCTAAACTAGCTTATTTAACGTTTGTTACATTCTTCCGCAACTCTGTTTCAAGGTTTTGAAGTTCAGTGTTCAATACCTTCCTGTTTTGGAAACCTTCGTCGTGTATACGTTTTACTTCCGTAAGTGTCTCTATCAACGATTGCGTGGTTCTTTTCAACGTATCGATGGATACCACCGTTTTCTCATTCTCCCTGGCAACCTCTATGCTGTTTTGCTTAAGCAAGTCGGCATTTTTTTGCAATATGGCATTGGTGGTGTCGGAAATCTTTTTCTGCATTTCCACATTTGCCTTCTGCCTTTGCAGCGCTACTGCTATGGTAAGCTGGTTCTTCCATACAGGGATGGTAGTGGAGATGATAGACTGTGCTTTCTCCGCAATGGAAGTATTGTTGTTCTGCACCACCCTTATTTGCGCAAGGCTTTGCATCATGATAAACCGAACCACCTTCATATCAGCCAGCCTTTTATCCAACCGCGTTACAAAATCGCGCAGGTCGGCAATTTCGTAATCGTTGTAATTGGCGGCACTGGCTTCCATTTGCTGCAGTTGGTCGTTCAGCTCCTTGTATTTTAACTGCCCTGCAATTATCAGTTTCTCCATCTGCTTTATGTACTCCACGTTGCTGTCGAACATAGTTTGCAGCGAGCTGTTGTCTTTTATGGAGTTTAACCGACCAGCCTTTATTTTGTTGGTTATTTTGTCAACATTACCGATAATGGTATCGTATTTTTCAAACAGCTTTTTGGCATCAAAAACCAGCTTTTTTACAAAAGGTATGTTGGAGAAGAATTTTTTTACCGGGTTTGTTTCCAGCTCATCCACGTCAATATAATTCAACTCGGTCAACAGGTCGGTGATGAGCGTACCTACCTCGCCTGAGTTGTACGTGCGCACAGAGGTAAGAAACTGGTTGCTGTACCGCTCCATGCTGGCCTGTGCTTCCACGCCATAGTTCAATATGCTGTTGGCATCGCCGGGTTTAAGGTCTTTGTTTATCTCGCTGTACTGCTGCACTTCTTGGGGTGTAACCAGCGACAGATCCACATTGCCATCTTTGTCTAACCTTACAGGCGTTAACGACGGGCTGCCCACTTGTGGAACCGCCAAGGTTGGGTCAACCGTATTTTGAAGAGTATCCATAAAAAACTTAATTTTTATTTAAAAGTAGGATTTATATTGATGGGGTGCAAACCAAATTAAAGCGGCATTATCGGCCTCGCCGCAAGCCCTCTTCCCGCTGAGGAGCGCCTTCGAAGAAAAAGTTTTTAGTCATTGATTTGCTTACTACAAATAATTCGTCTGCACTGTTTTAACCGTTTCGGGTAATTTGCTGTCGCCGGTGGGTTCGCCAATGGCGTTAAATTTCCACTCACCGTTGCGTTTATAAAAAACACCCATTACCATGGATACGTGGCCTGCAAAACCGGGGCCGTGGGCAATTTCGTATTTGGCAAACACATCATTCACCCGGCTGGGCGTGCCCTCATAAATGCGGATGGAGGCAAAAGGTATCAGGCCAAAATCTTGCCCACGAAAACTGTTTAGCACAAACGCCACATAGGCCACTTCGGGGGCAAGATGGCTAAAATCAACCGTTATCACCTCATTATCCAAGCCGTCGTCGCCATCCATATCACCCGTTAGGTCGTCGCCGCTGTGTATAACCGAGCTGTTTTTTGAGCGCAGGTTGCCAAAATACACCACCTCAATTACTTGCTTTTTATCGTCGTACAATATGCAGCTGGCATCCAAGTCAACCGCTTCTTTGGTTTTTGACAAGCCAAACAGGCCTTTTTTTTCAATGGCACCCCAGTTTATACCCACGCAAACATATTGTAGTTTGCTACCATTGCTTTTTTGCAGGTTTATACGCTGCCCTTTTTCAAGATTTATTGCCATAATAGTATGTTATTATTATGTAAGACTTTAGCCACAGCGGTAAAGGAGTTTTTACACAGCCTTTCAATTTGTCTTCGTTCTTCGGAACTTGCAGTTCCGAAGCATTATTTTGTCGTATTCGGCGACAGTCATTTGTTACCAAGGGAACATCATAAACCACGCAACGGCTGTTTCCTCCGTGCGAGGTTATGCCTTATCAAGCTATGAGCTAATACCTAAAAATTTATAGATATTTTTTAATTGTACTTATTCAAATAATCCTGCAGGCCGCCCTTCATGCCCACGCCAACAGCCTCAAATTTCCATTCGTTGTTGCGTTTGTATATACGGCCAAACTCTACGGCTGTTTCAATAGAAAAATCTTCTTCCAGCTCGTATTTCAACACTACCTCATTGGTGTCGGTGTTAACAATGCGCACGAAGGAGTTACGCACCTGCCCAAAATTTTGGCGGCGGTTTTCGGCCTCGTGTATGGTAACCACCACACATATTTCGCTCACCCTACCATCAATTTTAGATAGGTCAACTTTAATTTGTTCGTCATCCCCGTCCCCTGCGCCCGTAAGGTTGTCACCGGTATGTTCTACAGCGCCGTCGGGCGATGTTAAATTGTTGTAAAACACAAAATACTCGTCTGCCACCAGCTTTTTGTTATCGCCGAGTATAAATACGGAAGCATCCAAGTCAAAAGCCGCACCGGTGGATGAACTGTTGGTATCCCATCCCAGGCCAATCGTAAATTTAGGGGCGTTTATTACTTCGCGCTGCCCTTTTTGTAAGTTAATTGCCATGTGTTATGTTTTTAGTTTTTTAATATGTAGGTTATTGTTTACTTGCCCAAATATCATACCGCCGCATGTTACAATGCCTTGCCAATAGCATGGCCCGCCTCTTGCTTCTCCAAATAACGCTGTATAAAAGTTAGGTTTTGGGTATACGCATCAATAGTATGGTAGCTATTGCCCAAAGCCATGTTGTACAATTGGTTTACAAAACTGGCAGACTGGTTTTGCAAAAACACACAAAATGCATCAAACGGGTAATTGAGTATGTATTTTACGATGCGTGTGTTTATAAAAAACCTATCTCTTTGTATTATATTTTCCAAATCGAAAATTGATTTTACCGAATAATAATTCAGGTAGTTTTCAATATTGGGGTGTATGGCTTTATTGGCTAACTCAGCAAAATACAGCAAGTATATATCGTTGGTTAGGTTGAACGCCTGCACCATTTTCATAATCATGCGTTCATGGCTGCCGGTTATTTTTATATCGTCTAAAAACAGCACCGTTTTTCCTACCAAAAAAGCACTGTCAATATGAAATTGGTCGTTGCCAATCAGGTTTATCCGTTGTTCGGCATCCAGTTCACCATAATCATCTTTATAGGTAATGGTTCTGTGTACCTTTGTTTCCTGCACAACGGGGTGGCCATGCTTTGCCAGCCATTTGTTAAGCCTGAACACAAAATGGTTTTTCATGGCAAACGTAGCCGTAGGTATAAAAGCATACGGGCTTGATACCACTACCAATTGCTGTTGAACAGGGTTGCTGGCTAAATAATGCTGTATAAACCCTTCTGCCAAGCTGGTGCCAAATTTTTCAGCCACCGCTTCGTCACCAAACTTAAACCGGCTGTAGTCGGCAGGGGAAAAACCGAACTCGGTAGCATTATGGATGGTATGTAAGGAGTAGGTGGTTGCCATTAGTGTAGCAAGCTGTTAATGCTTACCTTGTTTGCATTAATTAATATGCCCTTTATGCCTGCGGTATTTGCCCCGTAAATATCGGCTATTACGTTATCGCCCACATGCACAATGGTATGTACATCAATATTGCCGTTGCGAACGGTAGCTATGCTACGCAGCATAGCATCAAATATTATCTTGTTGGGCTTGGAGGCACCTACCTCGTCGGAATAAATTTGAAAATCGAAGTAAGCAGCCAGCCCCATCATCTCCAACACTTTTCTTAACGAACTGCCTTTTATAAAAGCAGTATTACTCAGCAGGCTGATGGTAACATCATCCCTTTGTTTTATTTGTTGTAGTACGGGTACCGTGCTTTCATCATAAACCACTGGCGGATATTGTAGCAACAATTGTTCCATTTCGTGGTACAGCCACGGTAACTGTATGTTTTCAAAAGCATTGCCGTGCGCGTTTAAACCGTGCACTACCATTAGGTACATCTCTTCCGAGGTAATATTCCCACCTGTTTTTTCATTAATGGCATTACACATCCTATCTATCTGCCTAAAAACGGTATTTACTTCCTCCAAGGTTTTACCCAGCGGGTTTAGGTGGTCATAAAAAAACTTTGCCCTGGCTTTCTTGAAAGCAGGGTTAGACTTTATAAGGGTCATCCAGAGGTCGAAAGAATAGTGTTGGTAGCCCATCATGTTTTGCAAATTGCAGGTGTAGCGTAAGCTGCTTTCCGCTACGTGTTTGTAGTGGCACCGAGCATACGCCAACTGAAAGTGTTTAGGCTTATGCGTTGGTATATTTCTTTAAAATATCGACAAACGTATCAGTGTTGTACGGCTCGCCTATGGCCCTGAACTTCCAAGTGCCGTCCTTTCGGTACACCTCTGCAAATACCATGCTGCACATGTTGTTGTACGTAGCATCGCCACTAAGGCTAAAGCGCGTTATTTCCTTGCCCCTATTATCCACCGCCCGTATAAAGGCATTTTCTATCATGCTAAAATGCTGGTTTTTTTGGCGGCCTTGGTAAATGGCCACCACAAACAGTATTTTTTGGTAGCGTTGGTCTAAGCTATCCAACTTAACAATAATCTGCTCGTCATCGCCGTCGCCTGCACCGGTACGGTTGTCGCCAGTAAGCCATATATTGCCCGATGGGTGCCGCATGGAGTTGAAGAACACCACATCACTTTCGTACAGGCCTATGTTCCTACCGTTTTGGGTAACTGTTCTGCCCAAGTTGGCCACCTTATCGTGGCTGTCGAGCAAAAATGCAATCGCGTCTAAGTCGTATTCCGCTTCTTTTTGCTCGCCGCCCAAAAGTTTGCTTAAAAAACTACCACCACTGCTGGGCTTTTTGCGCACATCCCAACCGAGGCCTATGGTAACGGTTGAAAGGTCGTATGCATCGCCTTGGTCATTTTTGCGTAGGTCAATCGTTTGGCCTTTTTGCAGGTTTATTGCCATATAAAGAGTTTTAAAATATCAGTAAAATACCTCAGTAGTTAACAGGGCAAGCCATTTACAGGTGGAGTGCCCAAGCTGGTTATTTAATAATTTGCCCTTTGTAGTATTTGGAAAGAAAAAAAGCTAGGTCTTCCTTATACCCAACGCCGCTGGCTTCAAAACGCCATCGGTTGTCGCGGCGGTACAGGCGGCCAAATTCAACGGCAGTTTCAATGGAAAAATCCTCGCCCAATTCATATTTCAATACTTCGTTGCCGGTGGCATCATCCACAATGCGTATGTAGGAGTTACGCACCTGCCCATAGTTTTGCCTGCGTGCGAAAGCATCGTATATGGTTACCACAAAAATAATCTCCTGTATACGGGTATCCACCTTACTAAGGTCAACCTGTATAATTTCGTCATCACCCTCCGCACTATTGCCGCCGGTCGGGTCATCGCCACTGTGGTGCAAGGCAGTATCTGGCGAATCGGTATTACCGTAAAAAATAAAAAATTCTTCGGCGGGTATCAGGTGGTTGGCGTCTATCATAAAAGCAGATGCGTCCAAGTCAAAAGCATAACCGGTGCCTTCATTGGGTTGCCAGCCAAGCCCCACGCTCATTTTGGTGAGCCCTATGTCTACCCGTTGGCCTTTTTGCAAGTTAATTGCCATAGAAAATTTTGTTTAATGTTGTTTGTAGATTCTACTACCGCAACCAGTGTTTAGTAATTTGGGTGGGAAAGTTAGCATATTTTAAAATGCCCCAACAGCCAAATTATACCTAAGGCTATTTTGGCATACTATCAAGTATAATAGCAAGTTTAACGGCAATAAGCTACTAAAAACCAGTGCTTTACTAATTTGGCAATATAAACCAGTTAGTACCTGCGTACATATTGCCTTTTAGTTGCGCGGCCTTTAAATACCAAGCGTACTTAGCAAAGCCGCGGGACAAATGATTGGATTATCAGCGTATAAAACGGGCAGCCATTACCGCGGGGCGCAAAGTTTAACCAACACCCACTGTTGCCGCAATGTACAACTGGGGGACAGCAACCATAAGATACTATTTTTTTACCATCCAGAAGGAGGAAGGCTCCTCATACGTGCCTTTGGCTAACACGGGAAATTTATCAAGAAATTCCTGATTGTATTTGTGGTACAAATAATTGGTGGCGCCAATTATTTTAAACCTTTCGTTGTAGCATAAAAAAGCTTCCAACAAATATTGCTCGTTCCATAAAAAATGCTTTTTAAGCCATTCATCGGGGTATTCATTGGGCGTAAAAATGTCATGTATGTGAATGATAACGCCGGGTTTTAACATTGGCAATAATTGAAGGTACTCAAACAATACATCGCCTTGGGGCCGTATCATATGCGACGAATCAATAAACAATAGGTCGTTTTCTCCCAAATCGGCAAATACGGAAAGATCAACATCCTCCACCTTCATCCGTATAATGTCAATACCCAGTTTTTCCAACCATTGCATTTCATAAGGTTCAATACAAATATGCTTGCATTGGTACCCGGCATCCTCTTTTTGGTTTGAAACAACCGCATTTCTGGCCATCAGCGTTGAATTTCCACTGCCAATCTCAACAATTTTCCTCGGTTTATAATGGCGTATTATGCTGTACAAATATTCTGCGTCACCCGGGCCGTAGTTAACGTTGGCATAATTATACTTTAAAGCGGGTGAGGGGTTATTTGCAATCGCTATCAATTCGCTACTGTAATTTAGTGCTGATAAAAGTTGCAGCTGTTCTTGGTCAGCACCAAAACTTATCGCAGGTAGCTTTCTGTTTTTCTTTAAAGAATCTTTTAAATATTTACGGGGGTTAATTAAAGGCTCATAATAATGGTCGAAAATTGGCAAAACGCCTACACCCATAAATATTTTCTCCGTAGCCGGCATGCCAGCCAAACCAAAAATATTCAACATTTTTCTCGTAAGCTTTACCCATACGGTTGCAAGCAAAGTAATTGGGCTTAAAAGAATGTCAAATATTGCGAATACCACTTTACACTGCAGCAAAGCGTTTTTTATTTTCTCTTTCATGGGTGCGATGTAATTGTACGAAAAATTGAATAGTAACGAGTTAGCCACTAAATACAACCTGCACAGCGGACGAAGTTATGGAATTTTACCTGCCCGTACTTACCCTAACTGCCGCAATAGTACATATGCTTTTATGTTGGTACGGCATACGCAACCGAATAGGCATTACCACATTAAAAAGGAGTTCTTTTACTGGCTTACAAAATCAGCCTATCATTTGCCAGCCAGGGTATCTATCGATAAAAACCACCCTTTTTACGGTTTCACTAAAAACAATAAGATTGCATTATTACAATCCCAGAACATGCCAGTTGATACCCATATTTTTGAACGTTTAATCTTTTTTAGTCGTGTAATTTTACGGCTATAAACATCCATTTAGTCAGCCCCTAAACCCAGCAGCGGAAAAAACTGCCCCTCCATTTTGGCACCAGCAGGCAGCGGCGGCACTCCATTTAACAGCACATCGTTAGTGGCTGAGGTTACGCCGTCTTTAAAAACGTTTAACACAAAAGCCCTTCGCGGCCGGTCGCTTTTGTTTTCGCCAGATCCGTGTAATGTGAGCGAATGGTGAAAAATGGCCTCGCCTGCTTTTGTTTCAACCGGTATGGGTTTAAAATCTGCCTGCTGCTGCGGGGTAAGAAATTGCATGATACCCATCAAATCTCCGGCAAGGTTCGGTTTATCAAGCAGTCCCCAGCGGTGGCTGCCGGGCACATATTGCAAGCAGCCGTTTTCTTGGGTGCTGTCGTCAAGGCCGCACCAGCCGGTTAGGTGAGCCACGGGGGTAGTACGGGTCCAATAGCTGTAATCCTGGTGCCAGGCCACCACCCCTCCTTTTTTGGCCGGCTTGTAAAACAGTTGGTCGTGCCAAAAGCGCACGGGCACATTACCCAATAACTGGCTTGCGGCCATTACAAAGCGTGGGTTCCATAACACATCATGAAAACCCGGGGTTATACGCCAGGCCCCCAGTGCATGAAAAAGTATAGTATCAGCATCTGCCGATTCGTTGCTGTGAAACTCGTAAAAAAGCCCATGGCCGGGGTGGTGGGGGTCGGTTATTTGTCGCAACTCCTCTCGCAGGGTTTCAATCTGCGGCTCATCCAGCATCTTAATACCCGCCAAATAGCCGTTTTCGTTAAAAAAATCTATCTGCTCCTTGGTAAGCCTGTACTCATCCCAACCGGCCTTTGTTGTGGGCCATTTAAACATATCACTCACAAGCTGGTGTACGGTGCTTAAGTCTTTTACGTGCATGGCAAACAATTTTGGCTAAAATACAACGTATTTTGGTACCAAATACCAACATTTGGGGCTGGTTAATTTACCTTCATGTTGATATTATTAAACTGATTACCCATGGATGCGACAGACAAACATGCCATCGCCGTGATATTTGAAGTGGTTCCCGGTGAGGGCTATAAACAGCAATACCTAGATATCGCAGCCAGCCTGAGGCCGGCATTGGATACCATAAAGGGCTTTATTTCTATCGAACGCTTTCAAAGCCTTTCCCAACCGGAAAAAATATTGTCCATATCTTTCTGGGAAGATGAAGAAGCCATAACCGCTTGGCGCAATATTGAGTTGCACCGGACTGCGCAAGCCAAAGGCCGGGATTATATTTTTAAAGACTATCACTTAAGGATTGCGCACGTGGTGCGTGATTACGGCATGTTTGACAGGGAGGAGGCACCAGGCGACAGCAGACGTGCTTTACACCAATAAAAAATTAGGTACACAGGCAAGCCAAAAAACGACTGCCTTGTGTACCTAAAATTCCAAGCACTAGGGTGTAAAAAGTATACTTAATTCTTCCCCATCAATTCAACACTCCTATTAATAAAGTTGGTTAACGCAGCACCTTTCAACAACCCTTGTGAAAGAAGGGCCAGGTCAGCCAGAGAACGTACTTGCTTTTCTTGGGTATCCTTATTGGCTTCCTTCAACAGCGACTGGTAAATGGGGTGGTTACCGTTAACGGTTAAGGTAACTTCATCGGGCATTTGTGCGTAAAAAGCAGTCATGCCGCCACCCATGGCACCCATATCCTTCATGCGGCGCATAAACTCGGGGCGTGTGGCAATAACAGGGCTGGTTTCGGGGCTAA
>Ga0007810_1000564_pt1 | contig 10977 bp, 4 predicted proteins | sample CryBogCBE15Jun09_FD_71193 | JGI IMG/M metagenome (GOLD analysis project Ga0007810, IMG submission 71193) | Freshwater microbial communities from Crystal Bog, Wisconsin, USA - CBE15Jun09 | ecosystem: Environmental > Aquatic > Freshwater > Lake | place: Crystal Bog, Wisconsin, USA | collected...
ATTGTCTATCAGCACCCCTGGTTCATCCGGCTACACCGGCAGGCAAATCAACGCAGGCTTGGTACGCAGCGAAGGCATAGAGTTGCAGTTAGGGGCCACCATTATTAACAAGAAAGATTGGAAGTGGGATGTTAGCGTTAACTATACCAAAAACAATGCATACGTAATGTCATTGGCCGACGGTGTACCTTACTTCTCTTTCTGGCAATCAGGTCCAACAGGTTCGTGGACGTATGCAAAGGGCCAGCCCATACCCAACAACTTTGATGCAAACGGCAAGCAAGTTATCAGCGATGGCAAACTAGGCCAGTTATGGGATAACGAAATGGCCACTGTTACCGATAAAAACTCCCCTTATTACGGCTATCCCTTGTTAGACAATGGCGGCGGCTTCCAAAAAGTAAACGGCGGTAATTTTCAACACAAAATTGTGGCGGGTAACTTTAACCCCAAACTGTTGATGGGTGTGCAAACATCTTTAACTTGGAAGATATTTACCCTTAACGCCAGTTTCGATATGCGTTTAGGCGGCATCTTCTACTCACGTACTTACCGTTACATGCAGTCAGACGCCACATTGGCCAAGCAGGTAAATGTAGGTATACCGATACCTGCAAAATATGCCAACAACATACCTGAATACCTGAAATCAAACCCCGACGCGTTTATCAAGGTAAAAGGCTTCCAGTACTTCCACCTAGTAGGCGGCCCCAATGCTGCAAAAGGCGGCTTTAACTATAACACGAACGGCAATATTTATTTCCCCGACGGTGCATTTTACCCCGGCGTATACAGCGACGGCAATGGCGGTTATGTAGAGAATTTGGGCGACCCCAACCTAACCAAGTACGACAACTACGAGGATGCTGTTACCAACGGCCCTTGGTCGTTTGCAAGGATGGACATGTTTGATGCCTCATACATTAAGTTACGGGAATTATCAATTGCCACCCAGTTGCCCAAAAAACTGGCCACTGCATTAAAGCTACAAGGCATATCGGTTAGTGTGTATACTAGGAACATCATACTTTGGACGAAAGCCAAAGCTGGTATTGACCCAGAGCAGGCCTTCAGGTACCAACCGGGTCCACAGGGCAATGGCTCACAGTTTAGCCAAGGTGTTGAATATTATAACATAAACCCATGGACATTACCCGTAGGTATCAAACTAAACGTTCGTTTCTAAGCCTTTTACAGTACATAAAAAAATTGAATATAATGAAAAGCGCAAAAAAAATTACGGCAGTCATCTGCGTTTTTGCCGCAATACTCGCAATGGGTAGCTCGTGTAAAAAGTTTGCGGTGCTAAACAGCGACCCCAACCATATTACACCGTCAGAAGCATCCCCAGATTATTTGTTGTCTGGCGTGCTCACCAACAGTGCCTCCTGGTACGGCAACCTCGGCTCCGGCATGATGTCGGGCAACATGCAGCAAACCTATCAGGATGCTTTTAACGGCGGCTTTAGCCAATACCAATGGGATGGCATGGATTGGAGCGGCAACTATGCAACGCTTAACAACAACAAACTGCTTTTGCAAAAAGCCCAAGCCTACGGCTGGAATTTTCACCAAGGCGTAGCGTTGGTAATGCGTGCTTTTAACTTTGGCAACATAGCCGACTACTGGGGCGATGCACCAGACAGTGCGGCCCTTAAAGGCGATGAATCTGGCTTGCAAAACCAGTTTCCCGCATTTGAAACACAGCAGCAGATGTATGCAGATGTGTTGGCTGACCTAAAGGCTGCCATACCGTTTTTTAATGGCACTGTAGACCAGCACGCAGAAATAACCGGCATTACTAAAACAGCTGATGTTATTTATGGCGGAGACCCAACACTTTGGAAAAAATTCGCTTACTCCCTCATGCTGCGTTATTACATGCGCCTCTCATCAAAAATGAATGTACAGGCGAATGTTGAAGCAATAGCAGACAGCGTTTTTCAAGCCACGTCTGATAATTGCGTAATGATGTTGCAGGGCGCAGACCAAGCGTCATCGTACCAGTTCTGCTCAAAATTCAACGGCCCCTCAGGTTTTAACCGCAACAAACTTTGCGGCACTTTAACCATGAAGCTGAAAGCACTGAACGACCCCCGTATTGTAATTATGGGCGAGCCTGTGGCAACACCTTCTGTGGTGGATGCCACCCAGTTTGCAGCCGGTGACAACAGCACCTTGGTAACCATAGTAAACAACGTGCGTTATATTAACCCAGCCGCAGCGGCTGCAGAACATTATAAGCAGTTTGACCCAGCCACCTACAGCCAAGACAGGCCTTACGGTGCGCAGCGCGCAAGCTTGTGGAACCTGTACGACACCTCATCTGTGTACGTGGGCATACCCATTAGCTACGATACCTATGGCGATTTTCTGTACAACATCAACGGTTCAGGCACACAATCCAACTCACTCAGCAATTATGTGTCGTACCTAAGGAAGGATATTTACGATAACCCAAGCGGCCCGCTGTTGTTTCAAACACTGGCCACATACAACGAAATTTGCTTTGACTTAGCAGAAGCCGCGTTAAAAGGCTGGAACGTAAAAGGTTCTGCCCAAACTTGGTACAACAAAGGCATACAAGCCTCTTTTGACGAATGGCAGATATTCAGCTCGTACCAAAACGATGTAAACAATTACTTTGGCTGTGTTAAAGATTACAGCACTTACATTGCACAGCCCTCAGTAGCGTACGACGGCACCCTGCAAAGGATCATTGAGCAAAAATGGATAGCCTCATGGCAGGCTTGCAACGAAGCTTATATGGACTGGCGCAGAACTGGCTACCCCGCACTAACCATCGGCTGGGGTTCGTACAGGGCACAAATACCAGTAAGGTTCGCCTACGACAACGCAGAACTGCAAAGCAATTCGGCCAATGCAGAGGTTGCCATCGCCAAACTGGCCACCACACCTTATGTGGCCACCGACGGCAGCAACAGCTCGTGGTCTAAGTTTTGGCTGCTGCAAGGCACCAACAAACCTTGGTAAACAGTACCACCCTGCCGGTAAAGCACCGGCAGGGTTAAAAACATATGTAAACACCCGGTTTTCGATGCTCTTCGCCGCCAGCCCCGCGCCGCCATTTTAGGTAATGGCAGGGTAAATTGGCAGAACAGCATTGAACATTGGGTGTTTATTTTTTTACGCCATAGCCGCTAGGGTAAGGCTTTATTGCAGCAATTGTTTCAAGATGAAAAAAACGTTTTTGGCTTATATATTGGTGGCACTGGGCCAGATATGCCAGGCCCAGGTTAACAACACCCATAACCTAATGCCCGTGCCCGCGCAACTTACCGAGAACGGGCAGCCCTTTGTCATTACAACGGCTTTTAGGGTATCGGTTAAAGGGCATCCAGACGTCCGTTTGTACGCGGAAGCCAGCAGGTTTGTACGCCGTTTAAGCAACAAGACTGGCATTTTTCTAGATAAGCAGGGGTATGTAACCACGGCGGACACCGCCATAGATGCACCGTTGCTGATACAGGTGCAACGCCCAGGCAAACTGGTGCTGGGCGAGGATGAGGCTTACACGATTACGACTACCGATAAGCAAGTACTGGTAACTGCCATTACCGACCTAGGTGCCATACACGCCCTGGAAACATTGCTACAGCTGGTAAGCACCAACAACAATGGCTATTACATACCCGGCGTGGCAATAAACGACCGGCCACGGTTTGGCTGGCGCGGCCTGCTGCTGGATGTAGCCCTACACTTTATGCCCGTGGAAGTAGTGAAAAGAACCTTGGACGGTATGGCTGCTGTAAAAATGAACGTGCTACACCTGCACCTATGCAACGACCAAGGTTTTAGGGTGGAGTCTAAAGTATTCCCAAGGCTACAACAGGTAGCCGCCGATGGGGTATTTTACACCCAGGCACAAGTGCGGGAAATGGTGAACTACGCAGACCAAAGAGGTATACGCATCGTGCCAGAGTTTGTGGTGCCAGCCCATACCACTGCCATACTAACTGCCTACCCCGAATATGCCAGCGTACAACGCAAGTATACCCTGCAGCGGTATTTTGGCGTATTTGACCCCGTGATGGACCCCACCAATGAAAAGCTGTACCCTTTTTTGGAGAAACTGTATACGGAGATGGCATCGCTGTTCCCGGATGCATACCTGCACATTGGCGGCGATGAAAATACCGGTAAAGACTGGCTGAACACGCCGCACATAAAGGCCTTTATGCAAGCGCATGGCATGGCCAAATACATGGATTTGCAAACCTATTTTAACCGGCGGCTGCTGCCCATCATACGCAAAACAGGCAAAACCATGATGGGTTGGGATGAGATATTGCAGCCTGGCGTACCAAAGGATATTGTGATTGAGTCCTGGCGTGGCAACGATGCCTATTATAGCTCGCTAAGGCAGGGTTACCAAGCCATATTAAGCTACGGGTATTATATTGACCTGATACAGCCTGCCAGCTACCATTACCAAAACGAACCCGCGCCCGACAGCGCGCACCTAACGAATGAAGAGTTAAAACGCATTCTGGGTGGAGAAGCCACCATGTGGAGTGAATTGGTAACGCCCTTAACAGTTGACAGCCGTATATGGCCGCGCACGGCTGCTATAGCAGAAAGGCTGTGGAGCCCCAAAACGGTAGCCGATGTAAACGATATGTACCGCCGTTTAGATGTAGTGAGCCTGCACCTAGAGGCATTGGGCTTGCAACACCAACTGTACAAGCAGGTATTGCTGCGGCAACTAGCCAACGGCAGTAACACCCAAGCCTTGGAGGTATTGGTAAATGTGCTGGAACCCCTAAAAATTTACGAGCGCAACGAGGGTGACACGATGTACACGGTATTTTCCCCGTTTACCAAACTGGCCGACTTGGCCACGCCCGACCAAGCCCTGCCCAGGCTGTTTGCCCAACAGGTGTACAGTTACTTGGCCGCCCCCACCCCAGAACTGGAAGAAAACATTGCCAAGCAACTAACCCTGTGGAGGGATAATGATACTGCGTTTAAGCAGTTGCTGCGCAATTCGCCGGTATTGGGCGAGGCAGCGGCGTTAAGCGAACACTTGGCGCAACTGGCGGCGGCCGGGCTGGAAGCATTAAACTACCTGCACAGCAACACCAAGGCTGGCGCAGGCTGGGTGCAACAAAAACAGGCCACCATAGCCAAGGCAAGGCAACAAGGCGGCCGGTGCGAGATACAAGTGGTTGACCCTGTGGCAAGGCTGGTGGCTAAGGCCGGGGAATAATGCGAACACGACTGAGATAGATTTTTGAAAAAAAATGATACCGGAGGGATATTTATTTCACTCAAGCGAAGCTGGGTGTATAAAGCGAATATTTGGAACGTTTGTATAGGCTCCGGAGGGAGCCAATTGGAACGATACGAGTCATTTTTGCTATAAAAACGATACCCCGCTGGGGTATTTTTGAGCATTATCCTTTGCGGCTTCGCGCCTTTGCGCGACACATACTTGTTCCGCCACAGGCGGAACTAAAACTTCAATGTCAGGCTAAGGCGCAAGGCTGCAAAGACAGACAATAGCTAACAGTATAATTTTCAGCAATTTCATTTAGGATCACTGAAAATGGATTTTGGGATAGTATTGAGAAAAACATGAAGCATAGCTGCTTCCCGTAAAAAAACAATTTAAAAACAACCAACTCGGCATGAAAAAAACAACTGTGCTACTATTTTGCCTACTGCTAGTAAATGGGGCATTCAGCCAGCAGGCGTCCACAGGTGTTTCAACCCAAGCTGCTTATAAAGACGACATGCCATTCTTGCAGGAGTACCACGAACCTTACCCCGTTGGCAAAACAGCTGCTGAAAACAACGTAAAAAGCATCGCGGTAGACGGCCAGTCGACCGTATGGATCGCTACAGCGGTGGGTATTTTTTCAAAAACGGCCGGTTCATCCACATGGCAGCCGCTTCTTTTTGCCGAGGCTGACAAAGGGCCAGCTTTCGCCGTGGCGGTTGACGAAAAAGGCACCGTTTGGATGGGCACTTGGAACGGCGTTTACTGCCTCAATAACAACCTACCACAACTGGTTAGCGGCACCAACGGCCCCATATCGGTTGTATGCGCAGCCCGCGAAGGGTTGTACGCGTTGGGGCCTAACGGTGTTTGGTTGTGCAGCAACAATATTTTCACCCAAAAAAACTATGCTATTGCAAGGTCTTTGCGTAACGCAGTTTCCGACGGGCAGGGAGGCATATGGGTAGCCAGCGATGTGGGCCTGTACCACGCCAACAACCTAGGCACCACCCACTATTTCAAACCTGATGTATTATTGAGTGCCGGGCTGAAAGGGCTGGCCACCCAAGGGCAGCAAGTTTTTGTGGCAGGCCTAGGTGGCATAACAGTGTTGGAAAACGGCCGCAGGCAGCGGGCCATTACCCCAAAGCAAGGTTGCCCTTCCATATATACCAACTGCGTTAAAATAGCCCCAGACGGCACACTATGGGTAGGCACCAAGGTTGGCCTGGTGCGCTTTTATGCCAACGGCACCCATTCGCTGCGTTTCAGCCAGCGTTGGCTGGTTGACGACCATGTGAACGACATAGCCTTTGATGCGGAAGGCAATGCGTGGGTGGCCACCGAGCAGGGCGTTAGCGCCATAAAACACCGGGCCATGACACTGGCTGCCAAACAAGATTTTTTTTATGACATACTGATGCGCCGCCACATAAGGCAGCCTTGGATAGCCGGGCAATGCCATTTGCAAAGCCCCGGCGACACCGCCCATTTTACCCCCGAAGACGATGACAACGATGGCGAATACACCGGTAATTACCTGGCTATGGAAAGCTTTCGCTATGCCGCCACCCACAGTGCCGATGCACGCGAGAAAGCTAAAAAAGCATTCCATTTTTTGCAGCAGCTGCGCGAGGTAACGGGCGGCGACGGCTTTTTTGCGCGAACCATGGTACCTGCTGCCTGGGCAAACGGCGTACACGACACCAATGTGGTATACAGCGAACGGGAGCGGGCGCAGGAGCTGGTGAACGAACCGAGGTTTAAGCCGGTGGAAGTACGCTGGCATGCCTCTGCCGACGGGCAATGGCTTTGGAAGGGCGATGCCAGCAGCGATGAATGGTGCGGCCATATGATGGGCTATTACTTTTACTACACCTTGGCTGCGGACGAACAAGAAAAAACATTGGTTGCACAACACGTGGCGGCACTGGCCGACCATTTGATTGCCCACAATTTTAGCATGATGGATGTTGACGGCAGCCACACCAGATGGGGCGTATGGAGCCCCGATGCACTCAACCGCGACCCCGAATGGCTGCAAGACAGGAGCGAAAACTCCATGGAGCTTCTGGCTTTTTTAAAACTGGCTTACCATGTTACCGGACAGCAAAAATACCAACAACAATACCTGCACCTAATAAAGGATGAGCATTACCTAGACAACATGGCTGCCTTGGTTGACCAAAACCCTGCATGGTTTATTTATTTTGACGTTACCATGCAAGCCTACCTATACCCCATACTGCTACATTGTGAGCAAGACCCCAAGCTGCTGGCATTTTACCAACAGCATGTAGACCATTGGATGGAAAACCGCAAGGACGACAAAAACCCCCTACTAAACTTTTTGTACTGCTATGCAAGAGGCCAAAAAACCGAACTGGCCGCCTCGATGGAATTTTTGGTAGATACCCCGCTTGACTTGGTTGACTGGCCCATTGACCACACCAAACGTGAGGATGTACAGCTAGTGCACACCCCCGTGCTGGACGATGTGCAGGTAAACGAACTACCCCCTGCCAGCATACGCAGTACCGTACGCTGGGACAAAAACCCCTGGGTGGCCACTAGCGGCAACCCTACCGTGGAACGTGAACCCGTTTTTTGGCTATACCCCTATTGGATGGCGAGATATTTAAAAATGATTGAATGATGGTGCTTTTACACGTTTAATATGAGTATTAAGAAAATTTACATTTTATGAAATATGATTGATGCAATTGGCGGCTTAATGCCCTTGCGCGAAAAAAACTCCGCCTTTGGCGGGGCCAGCTTTGTTATATCGCGCAAAAACGCCAAGCCGCTTAGCAAAAAATGCTATTGAAAAATTCACGTCAAATTATACATAAGTATCACTACAAAAACCTTAGTAAATGACCATGTCTGCTTTCCGCAAAATTGTTCTGTTATTGTTCTGTGCATCGCCAGCCATTACACAAGCCGCGCCGGGGGGCGGCAGAAACGCCAAAGGCCAACCAGTACACCCAGACACCGCTTATACCCAGGCATACAGCATAAAATATGGCATCGCCCAGTTACAAAACAACGGCAATATAAGCCTGCAAAAAGTATGTAGCGACCGTAACGGCGTGGTACAGGTGCTTTCTACACAGGGCTTACTAAGGCAATCGGGCGGGCAGTTCCTGTTTCCCGGCCAGCTGGTTAAGGATTTCTCGTACCTACCCATAGCCAACAAAAAAATACAGGCATTAGGCGTATACCAAAACCAATTGGTGTATGTTGACGATAAAGCAGTAATCAGCAACGCTTGGGCAGGCAAGCTGTACAGCAAACACACCCTGCCGGGAGCAACGTTATTGAGTGGGGCCAACAACTTTACGTTTTTACTTAGCGATGGAACGGCACTTCAGCTGGTAGATAGCAGCGGCGTATTATGGCAGGGCGTTTCCGCCGACAAACTGCTCGACATCCAATTTGACCCACTACGAAATGCTTTCTGGCTGCTGGGCGAAAACTCCATCAGCCTATTCTCCCTGCAAAACAAATCCATCCAAATAAAATTCCAGACACAGGGGCTAACCTGCTTTGCCTTATCCAACGATTACAAGACCATCACCGCAGGCACGCACAACGGCTACTACACCATTAATGCCGCAACTGGCGCGGCAATGGGCGGCCTAACCAACCTACTGCCCTGCCCCAACCTTACCGTAGTAAAACAAATAGGCGGGCGGTACTGGTTTGGCAGCACCGACGGTGCTTTTATGCTGCTGCCCAACGGCAAGTATAAATATTACGCGGGCCAACGGTGGCTGCCAGGCTACCAGGTTACCGACATAGCGCCCGGCAGCAACGGCAATGTGCTGGTACTGACAGACAAAGGCCTAGGCGAACTACATTTTGGCCCGGTTACCCTGTACGACAAGGCCATGTATTACGAGCAGCAAGTACGCAAACGCCATATAAGGCTAGGCTTTAATTCAACCATCGCCGGGCTAAAGAAAGGTGACGTAACCACAGGCTCATTGGAAGACTCTGACAACGACGGGCTATGGACGAGCATGTACCTTGGCGCGGAGGTGTTTAGGTATGCCGCCACAAAATCGCCGGAGGCATTGGAAAACTGCCGCCAGTCGCTGGATGCCATGGAGCGCTTGTATACCATTACCCGCATTAAAGGATTTCCAGCGCGTTCGTTTGAACGCAGGGGCTTTGCCGTGTCGGATATTGGCACACCCCCGCCGGGCAACCCCGACGTAAAACAGGAATACCCCGGCAATGCCAGCGTGCAGTCGCCTTTTGAAATATGGCGGCACGCCGACGACCCCGAATGGGATTGGAAAAGCACCACCAGCAGCGACGAAGCCATCGGCCATATGTTTGTGTTTGGTGCCATTGCCGAATTGGTGGACGCACCCGACCTTAAAAACAAGGCCATTAAACTGATGGATGCCCTGATGCAGCACATAGTAGAGCACGACTACTACATGATTGACTGGAATGGCGAACCCACCAAATGGGGCCGGTGGAACCCCGGTTACGTAAACACCCGGCCCGAAAATGTGGGCGACCGAAAAATAACCTCCTCCAACATTACCTCTATGCTGCAAACGGCTTACCACTTTACCGGAAAAGCCATTTATAAGCAAAAAGCGTTGGAATTGCTGCACCAGCATGGCTTTTTGGAAAACCTGATGCGGCCGATGAAAGAGATTGGGTTTGCGCCCGCAGATGCAGACGAACTAAGCAAAAACCTGAGCGACGGCTGGAACCATTCAGACGACGAGATGTACTTTTTAGGGTACTGGGGCCTGTACCGATATGCCCTGAACGACACCCTGAAAGCCAAGTTTAAGGAAGCGATACTTGACCATTGGGAAATTGAACGGCCGGAAAAAGAGGCCGCCTGGAATATTTTTACCGCGATAACCGGCGTAAAAACGTTTGATCTTACAGAAGCAGCCACCTACCTACAACAGTACCCGCTAGACATGGTGCAGTGGAAGGTACGCAACAGCCAACGGAAGGACATTGTGTTTGTGCCAGACAATTTTCGCATGCAAACCATTACCGAAGTACTACCTGTAGACGAACTGCCCATCAACCGGCACAACACCAACCTGTTTGACCTTGACGGCGGCGATGAAAACGGCAGTTACGAGTACAGCGCTGGCGACACCTGGCTATTACCTTACTGGATGGGCCGCTACCTAAAAATAATTAGCGCACCGGCAAAGGGCACAGAAACAGCCGATAAAACATTGCGCATACCTTAGCCCCATCAGCGTGATGGGATGTTTAAAACCGGCATTACTTTTTAAACTTATTAACCATTGTAAAAATATGCCCAGCCAAACCAAACGGTTAATTTCACTGGATGCCCTGAGGGGTTTTACCATCGCCGCCATGATAGTGGTAAATTACCCCGGCAGCGAAAACGACGTGTACTTTACCCTGCGGCACACCGTTTGGAACGGCCTTTCATTAACCGACCAATTGGCCCCCTATTTCCTGTTTTTTGTGGGCGTATCTATTGCCTTTGCCTATGTAACAAGGCAGTCTGACGGTACCACAAAAGCGGCGCTGTATAGAAAAATAATTTTCCGCTCGTTAAAAATATATGCGGTGGGCATGTTCCTTAACCTGATGCCCGAGTTTGATCTACATGCCATCCGCTGGACGGGCACGCTGCAGCGGATAGCCGTTGTTTTTTTGATTTCGGCCATTATTTACCTCAACACCCACTGGAAACAGCAGGCTTGGCTGGCGGG
>Ga0007810_1000570_pt1 | contig 10897 bp, 20 predicted proteins | sample CryBogCBE15Jun09_FD_71193 | JGI IMG/M metagenome (GOLD analysis project Ga0007810, IMG submission 71193) | Freshwater microbial communities from Crystal Bog, Wisconsin, USA - CBE15Jun09 | ecosystem: Environmental > Aquatic > Freshwater > Lake | place: Crystal Bog, Wisconsin, USA | collected...
ACTGTGTACGGTGTAGACAGTTTTGAGGGCGATATTCATGCTGGTTACCATCCTGATGCCTACCGTATGGTAAGCAATTTCCAACAGCGCCATGCCTTTGATCATGTGCAGTTGATACGGTCATGGTTCACACCCTTGGCCCAAAAATGGCTGCTGCCAATTGACATACTGCACATCGACGGATTGCACACCTATTCGGCCATCACCGAGGATTGGCAAAATTGGTCAAAATTCGTGCCCGCCACTGGAGTGGTGATCATGCATGATGTGATCAGTTTCCCTGCCGATGTGGGTCGTTTTTACAATGAACTGCCTTTGCCCAAGGCCTATTTTGAACACAGTGCCGGACTGGGCATCGTGACATGGAATGTGAGATTACTGGAGGACATCTTGAGAGCCTTTCCTCAGGCACGTGTGGGCCCTGTGTGATCCCCGGCCGGTGACGCGGCCATAAATAGTCACATATGCTGCTGCGTGAATTACTGGACCGTCCTTACCCTGTTGCCTTGGATGACCCCGACGCCGCCGACGCGGCCTATCGAGCCGTTTGGATCTGGAGATTCACCACAGATCAGGGCGATCAAGGCGAAGTCACCATAACTCGCAGTTTGATGCACAGCCGGACTTCAGTGAAATACAGCATCAACGGCAGCCGGGATAGACCCAATCGAGATCAACTCCGTCCCAACAGCATGAGAATCTTCAGCTCGGTGTTGGCCGCTCTCAGACACTACTGGAGCCTCAACCCTGCCAATCAAACCCAGACCCTGGAATTTGTGGGCAGCCACAGCGATCCCAAAAGACTGGCGTTTTATGATCGCATGGCTCAGCAGCTGGGTCGGTGGATTCCCTACAGACTGGTGAGCACACAGGATCATCCAGACGATTACAAGAAGTATGTGTTGGCCCGGATCCGTTAGGCAGCGGAGCCTGATTGTTTTTGTTGGGCATAGGCCTGCTTGAGTGCTTGCAGCACACGACGGATACAGTCCGGTCTAGTTTGCGTTTTCTGCCATTCATCCTCCCAAATCACCACCAAGGTAAAGCCTTTCTGGCGCAGATATTCTTCTTTTTCTTGATTTAGTCGTCTACGTTCGCCTGCCGTTTTTCCAACTTTGGGTAACGGGGTGTTGTCGTCCTGGAATCGTAAGGGGTTGGCATGGTAAAGATCGCCATAATACTCCACGATCATGGGAGGATCTTCTATGAATAGATCGATTTTGTATGAATCTCCGTGACGGCCGCCAGTGGGGATTGGTACAGAGTGTTGAGGGTTCAGCGGTTGAATTTCGGGTAGCTGTGAGATTGTTTCAAAAAAATGTATTTCACCTTGACTGCGCTGATGTACTTTTTGATTTTTTTTATAGTCTTGATGTAAAAGATCATAATCTGGCAGGTTTTTTAGGTGTCTTCTAATAGTTCCACGATCTCGATCAATTCTTAAGCTGATATATCCAGGATTATAGCCCTGCTGATACAATTCGCGTATTTCATGATCTTGTTGCACAGTGAACGACCTTTTTTCTCGTTTTTGCCTAGCCTTAAACTGCCTATCGACAACAGCAGATACACTGGGTATTGATCTATTTTTCTCACGAGCGATCTTAGCGATGGACCAGTTATATTCGCCCTCGGGATCATAGTGACTTCGTATGAATTCTTCATCGTCGGGAGTGAACGACCTTTTTTCTTGTTTTTGCCTAGCCTTAAACTGCCTATCGACAACATCAGATACACTGGCCGCTAATCTATTTAACACACCAGCGATCTTAGCGATGGACCAGTTATATTCGCCCTCGGGATCATAGTGACTTCGTATAAATTCTTCATCGTCGGGAGTGAACTCTTGATAGGGTCGTTTGAGTTCCTGATCAAGATAGCGATGGATCAGGACATAACTCTTTCCTAACTGTTTAGCAATGGCCGCTGCATTTAATCCCTGTTTGGCCAAGTGATTGATAAGAAAATAGTTCTTTATGGTTTGCTCGGTTGTACCAGCACCCAGTTGGTAATCGTGGATGAGATCTTGCAGTATGTGGTGATCACTGTGATGCTGAGCTCGCAGTTGGCGCATGCGTGCTCTCTGTTGAACAGTAAACCCTCGAAACGCTTCTTGAATGAATAATTCACGTAATAGCATGTGGTTATTTATTAGCGATCACGTGGTGAGTGTGCAGTGCACGGACTGCTAGTGATACACACACGAACCGGTCGCCGGATCGCGCACGGAGCCGGTGGAAGGCGGCTCAAATACCCCGCTGTACGTGATGCGCACACACGCATACACACGCGCACACACGCACAAACCCGCAGAGATTGAGTGTGTGCCGGTGGAGGAAACACTGCCCGTGACCAGAGTCCGTGACCCGTGACCCGTGATCGCGATTCCGGAGCAAGAAAGAATGGTCCAGAACCGGTCAAGAAGCGGTTGGCACCATTTAAACTATGCCTCACTTCCTTCACCTTGTCACGGGGTTTCTAGCCCAGATTCCCTGCCGCTTGAACTTCAGACCGTGACAGAAACCTGGAATAAAACCCCACCAAACCGTGAGGATTTTGGGCCAAAACGGTGGGGGTTTGAGACATTTCCCCACACTTTTTGAGGAATTTTGATCCATCTCAGTGTGGGGCTACCCTAGCACAGGATCCCACTACAACCACAGCCACCGGCTGGATCACAGTGGGGTTGTCAAATACCCCGCTGTACGTGATGTGCACACACGTACATATACACACACTAGCGCACACACACGTACATATACACACACGCACACACACGTACATGTATACACACACGCACACACGAGCACATGCACACCGGAAGCGTTTGATCCCGGAGCATGGGCACTGTGACCTGGCGCCGTGAGTGAGCTGACATGGATATGAGCACACACACATCGAATGGACACGGCGGCATCGGGGCACATCGAGGACTGGGCGGCGCAGGTGGTTGACACCTGTGGGGCAGTTGCATACACTAGCGGCTCACTAACACACACAGGAGAACACACACCATGCCCAAGACAGCGGCTTCGCGCCACCTCACTGACCAGGAGATCGCAACCATCGCGAACCAAGCCCTGGCCGCGGCTCAGGAGGCCACCCAGAATTTTCTCGACGCCAACGGTGATCGTGATCTGTGTGGATTTGCTTGGGTCACCCTCCGGCCTGCCACCACGCGCATGGCACGCTGGCTCCGGCAGCAGGGCGTGGCTCGGCCTGCACCGGGAGGCGGGGTACAGGTGTGGAATCCGGGTGGTCACCCTACCCAGTGCATCACGGCCCGGGAACAAGGCGCACGGGCCTTTGTCAAGGTCATGGAGCAACACGGCATCCGGGCCCTGGCCAACAGTCGATTGGACTAGCAGGCGATTTTTTTTTGAAAACGGGCTAGACAACGAGCCTGCATCGTGTATAATGTTCAACGTTGAGCAAGAGATGTTTTTTAACCAGCAAGGAGATTGAACGTGGCCAAAGCCATTCCAGTTGATGTGACTTTTCCTGAGTCGGGCGAGACCCGCACTTTCCGCAGCATCCGTGCTGTGGCGCGCATGTTGAGCGGAACGGGCACTGAGTCGGGCGGTTTCCGCAAGACCATCAGTGCTCGTGCTGCCAACGGCTTTGTGTTGGCCCAGCCCGATGTGGTGCGCCATAACCGCTTGGCAGATGCCTGGGTGGCAGACCCAGGCTTGGAGCGAGTGGCCTAAAGGCTCAGGGCAGCTGACCACCGGGTCAGCTGCCCTTGACACTCGTGAACGCACACCGTATAATCACCCGTGAACCGGCAAGCACACACACAAGGAAGCCCAAATGGCACGAGAAACCAACGTGATTGAACTGGATCCAGAAGCCGTGGCAGCGCGGGCTGCTGCTGTGGCCCAGGAGACCGACGATGAGATCCTGGCACGCTTGAACGAGCGATTCCAGATCCTGGAAGACATGACCCTGGCAGTCAAGCGTGGATCGGTACGCAGCATGATCGTATCAGGTCCACCCGGCACGGGCAAGAGCCACGGCGTGGAACAGGTGCTCAGCCGCGACGACCTATTCAACACCCTGGCCCAGCGGCGGCCCAAGTACGAGATCGTGAAAGGAGCCACCAGTAGTGTGGGCCTGTATGCCAAACTGTTTGAGTATGCGGCTCCGGGCCATGTGCTGGTGTTTGACGACTGCGACACCATACTCATGGAAGAAGAAAGCCTCAACACCCTGAAAGGCGCCCTGGACTCGGGTGAACGGCGCTACATTTCGTGGAACAAGGACAGCCGCCTGCTGCGCACACAGGGCGTGCCGGACCGTTTTGAGTTCTCGGGTTCAGTGATCTTTATCACCAACATCAAGTTTGACTTTGTGCGCAGCAAGAAACTGCGAGACCACTTGATGGCCCTGGAGTCGCGCAGCCACTACATTGATCTGCAGATGGACACCACGCGAGAAAAGATCCTGCGCATACGCCAGATCGTGGCCCAAGGCATGCTGTCTCGCTATCTGTTTGAACAGGATCAAGAAGCCCAGATCATTGACTTCATAGTGGAGCATCAGGAGCGACTGAGCGAGCTGAGCCTGCGCATGGTGCTGAAAATCGCGGATCTGCGCCGTGAGTTTCCAGACACTTGGCGCAACATGGCTCGCACCACCTGCATGAGCCGGCAGCGCCCGTGACGGCCAGGTGGGCCTGGGCCCTGGCCCACTGGGCCATTTGGATGGCAGCTGCGGGCCTGGCCCACCTGGAAGGCCTGCCCTGGCCGCATGTGGCGGCCTGGGCCCTGCTGCTGCTGTGCCAGGAGTGGAACACGCGCCTCGTGTGGGAACACGAGGTGATGCAGGTGCTGGCGCGCGTCCGGCACCTGGTGGAGCAGGCGCGGGCCCCACCACACACGTGAACAGCTCTCCAGCTCGCAGTGGGGCTGGCCGCGGCCCACTGGCAGGTGCGGCTTGACTTAGAGCTGTTTTCTGTTATAATACACACACATTCACACACAAGGAGACTGCCATGACCCTTTACAGCTATGCCGGAGTCAGCCGCCGCCAAGGACGCATGCGACCGCGTTGGGCCAACGATCAAGCTCGCATCCGGACCCTGATCCGCACCGGACACACGGACATTGATCTCATACCGTTGCCCAAGGCCATGACACGCACAGAGGCCCTGACCTGGCTGATCTCGATTGACTTTGACAACGGCAATCCGGAAGTGCGCGAGGCCCTGGAGGCCGCACTGGATCGACGCCAGACCCAAGAACCGGCCGAGGCTCAGGGCGTGGAGCCGGCCCAGGAGCCGGCCCACTGACCCACCCGGTACCGCACAGCCCGGTCGCGGGCTGTGCGAACTTTTGCAAGGAGCATACTATGGGAATTTTGACCACATTTGGCAGGCCCTACGTGGAGTTTGATCCGGGCCAGCGCAGCCACCGCGAGTGGTTGCATCAGTTCCTGGCCACGGCCAGCTGGGGCCACTGTCCGGTGCGTTTTACCGTGAATCAAGAAGGTGAGCACTTGGCCGTGATACAGCGACGCCTGTTGGAATGGTACATGGACCGCGAGTTTGCGCGCCGTGGTGCCACAGGCTAGCGGCGGACTGCCGGCCGGCCTCGGCCCTGGTACTCTCACACACACAGCAAGGAGCACACATGATACAGCCCAACTCACAGTTCCGTTATTGGCGAGCCGACCAAGTGGCCGAGTGCCTGGATGGCATTCCCGACAGCCTGTATCAACGCCTTTGGCACATCACCCAGCCTGAGCCTGTGACGCCAGGCCTGGATTATGGCGAAACGCCACCGGACAGTTGGGATCACTGCCTGGCCGCCCAGGGCTGGAGTCTGCTGACTGAGGATCAGCAACGCCTGCTCAATCAGCTCATGGAGCAGTATCACGCTGCGCTGGGCTGGACCCAGGCTCAGCAGGATCGGGACATCCTGGACCAGATCGACCACTTCAACTGGGTGGGCAGCCGGCACCACTATTGAGGTTGACGGCGATCCGGCCCTAGTGTACATTGCACACACAGACACACACGCTGCAAGGAGACCCACATGCACACTTGGCCCTCGGATCAGGCGCTCGAGGCCTATCTGCCAGAACACGCTTAACACACCAATGGGATCGTAGCTCAGAGGTAGAGCAATCGGCTTTTAACCGATTGGTCGAGAGTTCGAATCTCTCCGGTCCTACCAAATCACCACGTCCAAACAACGCAGGAAGACCAAAATGGCCTACATGAATCAAGAAAGAAAAGCACAGGTTGCACCACTGGTCAAGGCCGTGTTAACACGCTACGGCGTGAAGGGGTCGCTGTCGGTTCGCAACCATATGACACTGTGCCTTAACATCAAGGCGGGCACGATTGATTTCATTGACAATTTCATCAGCACGGATCAGGCACGGGGTCATGCCCATCCAATGACAGCCGAAACCATCCAGCGCCTCCGCAACGAGCAGAGCCTAGACGTTAACCCGTACTGGTTCCATGAGCACTTTTCAGATCGCGCTAGAGCATTCCTAAGCGATGTGATGACTGCGCTAAAGGGTGCGGGTTGGTACGACAAATCGGATGCGCACACGGACCACTTTGACACCGCTTACTATATTAGCATAAGCATTGGTGACTGGAAAAAGCCTTACCAGCTGATCGCGTAAGTGACTGAATCTTGAGGCAAAACTGGTGCTTGACTATTCCATCACCAGAGACTATAATGATCGCATATTGGCACGTGAGGGCGTCACCCTCTATTCTGGTCCGGAAGATGAGAAGCCCGTGACAGGGCAGGACCTTACCATTTGGTGCAAATGGCCTTGGCAACAGGACAGTCTTCCCAGGTCGAGAAGCGGGTGGAAGGTGGCAACACTACAATTACCGCCGCTGGGAAGAAGCTATTAGGAAAAAACCTCAAATACCCCGCTGTGTGGGGTTGACAATGCCCACACAGCGTGGTACAATGCTGTTATCAAATCTAGCCCAGAGGAGAGCCCTAGATTATAACTAGTTGTAGTCAGGGAGAAAACACCATGTATCTTGATGAAAGCACTGTGGAAAAAATGCGTGAGCAGTTGGCGCACAGAGACGAGATCATGACCGATGCACTGCGCAAGCGCGACGCGCACCGGCTCATGGCCCAGGAGTATCGAGATCAGCTGGGTCAAGCACGGGTGCAGATCTCACAGCTGGAGGCACAGATGCAATCCCAGGCCGCGCAGCTGGATCAGCTGCGCACAGACAATCGGGATTTGGAAGCGTTCAATCGCATGCTGCAGAAGATGATACGACGTATGGCTCACAAGGACAAATAAACATGGTCAAGCGAACAAAGATTTTACACGAAGAACTGGAGTATGTGACCGCGCAACGCAACTGGACACTGGCACAAAAAAACTTTCGCCAGCTCAAACGCCGAGAGGGTGTCACGGACGAAGATCTAGCCCTGGCCAAACAGCGCCTGGAAGTGTTCAAGTCCCGAGCACAGGAAACCAGCGCAGCGTTGACTCGCGCGGGGCTCAACAAGGGTTCTATCTAGCCACAGGACACACACATGATTACTAACACGTTCATGACACACGCACCCTTTGTGATCGCTGTGCTGTGTGGGATCACAGCCATCCTGGCCCTGGTGCAGGGCCACTCAGACGCAGCCGGAGCTTGGCTGTTGGCCTTTGCGGGATGGCTCACGGTGCACGTGGAGCGCTTGACACAGCACTAGATCCTGTTATAATGCACTCACAGTCACACACGGAGAGCATGATGGACCCGGCCAACTACCTGGAAAAGAATCGCACTCGCAGCCGCAATCCAGTGGCGCGACATGCCAATCAGTTCAATCGCCCAAGCACGCACCCTAGCAAGCAGGATCGTGCTCGCCAGCGCCGACCCAAGTATGGGTTCCAGTTTGATCGGGAGCTGGTATGACACGCGGTGTGCCCGTGCTGTGGCTGCCCACTGTGGCCTTGGCGGTGCTCATGATCCTGTTGGGTGTGAACCTGGTCAGCCACGTGGCCATGGCCTCTGCTGCTGTGCCCAGCACCATCTCATGCTACTCGGGCGGTCACGAGATCTATCGAGGGCGGGGTATACAAGTGGAACGCTTGGAGAACAGCTATGTGTACTTTCAAGAAGTGGGCACAGGGCGTGACATTTCCATACGTGCCGACTGCATGATCACCAAATAAATGGTTGACACAGCCCATAAGGGTTGTATACTACAACAGTTGACAAGGCATTTACCAAGGAGCCAATCGCAATGCCACGTTTTATCAGCGACGAACATCTGATGGAAGACATCTTCACGCAGACCAATCCTATTGTGAAGTCGGACTTTTTTGATGACGCCAACCAGTTTGATGATTGGGAGGAGGATTGGGAAGAGGACAGTGAGCAGACCTGGGCTCACATGGACGCAAACGACCAGGATTGAGGTTGACACAGCCTGTGCACGAACATATACTGCACAGGCTATTTACACACTAGGGAGAACAGTATGACCAGTTACAAGATCCAAGTTACTTTTCCAAACTCGGGCGAGACCCGCACTTTCCGCAGTGTGCACGCTGTGGCACGCATGCTGAGTGGCACGGGCACTGCATCGGGCGGTCTGCGCCAGCAGATCGTGCACAAGGCCAACGAAGGCTATTGGGGTCATGACAACATCGTGCGCCGCCACGCGGTAGTGGGCTAGGGCACACAGGGCCTGCTGATTGGATTCAGCAGGCCCTGAACTGTTTTGGTCACAGCACCCATGACACACACTAGACCCCAATGCGGCCGTTGCAGTCAGCTGGAGGACCGCATACAACAGCTGAGGGACGCGCTCAAGGCCATACAGGCCCACAGCCAAAGCACCCCGCAGATTCGAGAGCTGGCCACCCGATCTCTACGGGGCATCATTTAGCAACAGGCTCAAATACCCCGCTGTGTGGGGATCTCCGCTGCTGATAAATAAAAACTACCAATACATACAAACGCACTTGCGCACTGTGCACACTGTGTTATAGTGCATGTGTGCGTCAGGTCAGCAACCGCTACCACATATAGGAGCATAGCCCATGCTAGAAGAAATCAGTACCGAATACGATCCGGAACTAGACGCCCACATCACAAAATATGCCTGCAGCTTTTTGGCCAGCTGCGAGGACCAAATGGTCAAAGTGACCGGCATCACAGTATGCGACGGCGGCGACTTTGAGGTCATTTGGGTAAAACACAACGGTGACCTGTTGTACCACGACCGTGAGTTTGAGCATGCTATCAGTCACGCTTTGGGTTATCGTGTACAGTTTACCGAACAAGGCATGCAGGCGCCTAAATCGGCCTGCCTGGAACGAATTTAACACAGCCCAGCGCCGCCTGCACAGCGGCGCTGTTTGGACGCCGCTGCTGCCTCATGGTGTGTGCTGGTCAGCAGTTGAAATCGCAGTGGGGCAGTGTGCTAGATCCCCAAATACCCCGCTGTGTGGGTTTATATCCGCCCCACTGTTGCAATCTTAAACGTGTGTTTTGATCACGTGGGGCAGCTCCCACTGTTGCCACAAAGCTTATAGGAATTTTTGGTGGGATCCGGTTGACAACTCCAGCACCGGCACGCATACTACACACACTGCAAACCAGCAGTGACAGGAGCACACATGGAACACGTCAACATTGACTGCTATTTGGAATCACCTGCAAGCACACCCGATCTGGAAGAAGCCTGGGATCTGGACGCACAGTATCCAGGCGAGGATCAGGAGGAATGGGGCGACTACGAGGACGACAGCGACCGTGAGAATCAGCCCACCGAATACGAGGAGTGGCAGGCCGTGAGTGGCGGCGACGACAACTGGTACGACAACGCAATGGAAATCGGCGACCTGGACTACTAGACCTCTCCAGGGCCTGTTTTGGCAACAGGCCCTTTTTTAGTGGCCCGCATTTCCCACCAGCACAATCACAGCAGCAGATGGCAGCAGTGGGGCCGCTGCCCAAATACCCCGCTATCACTATCTCTAAAAATATCTCGCAGTGGCTGGTCGGTACCGCTGTTCCCTGAACCCTGCGTGTGCATTCAAAAACGCAGCACGTGGGGCGGACACTGCGGCCGTGAACAGCTGGTGCAGTTCCCACAGTGCCGCATGCGAACCCGGCCAGCAGCAGTGGGGAGGATTAAATAACAGTTGACAGAGGGCGGCTGAACTAGTAAACTGGCTGCACTTAGAGGAGACACACAGTGATTGAAACAGTGATCGATTTGATTCCGTTTGTATTGGTCATGATGAGCGCGGCACAGTTGGTGGTGGTCATGTTGGTGCACAGTGATCTTAAAAACTTATTTGTTAACCTGACTCAACGCCTGGACAGCTTGAAAGACTCAGAACTTACCATTTCGCAGGGCAACAGCAGCCCAGCGCCCACCACTTTTGCGCATGCGCCCACCACAGCACCCGGTGCGGGCACAGGCTCTCAAAGTGCAGGCGTGGTTGACCGCCACCCACCCGCACAGACCGCTGGAATCTATGAGGTCAGCGATGCGCAAGTGATCGCAGCGTTGCGAGAGCTGGACAAGTAATTGCCGGCGGGGTGCAACGCCCTAGCCCCACCAGGCCGTATACAACCCTAGCTACAATCTGTGGGGTTGAGTTGGGCCCCAATGCGCTGTATTAAAAGAATATAAATGCAGCGGTGGGGTGCAACGACGCAGCCCCACGCAGTGGCCAGTGCAGCTGACCTCGATCCGAGTGTGACTCAGCAGCGCTGGACAAAAAACACTTGCAAAATACACACACTGTGTTAAATTTGCAGCTGTAGCAATCGGCCAGTGGCTCTGGAGATTGTGCCCAATCAATTAAACACTTGGAGTTGCAGCATGAACGAACGAATTCGAGAACTGGCTCAACAAGCTGCTGATGGTATGCTTTCTTATGATGCTGA
>Ga0007810_1000575_pt1 | contig 10833 bp, 10 predicted proteins | sample CryBogCBE15Jun09_FD_71193 | JGI IMG/M metagenome (GOLD analysis project Ga0007810, IMG submission 71193) | Freshwater microbial communities from Crystal Bog, Wisconsin, USA - CBE15Jun09 | ecosystem: Environmental > Aquatic > Freshwater > Lake | place: Crystal Bog, Wisconsin, USA | collected...
CCTGAAAACAGCAACTCCTTTACCATCGATGCCGGCATTGAAGACGTACACTCCCAAGTGGAATACCTGCTTACCAAAAAACTGGGCGACACCGGCAAAAAAATACACTCTGCACGCAGCCGCAACGACCAAGTGCTGGTAGATATAAAACTCTTCCTGCGCGCAGAACTGGAGAAAACCGTAACGGCCATACAAACCTTCCAGCAACTGTTGGTTGACCAAAGCGAAAAATTTAAGCAATACCTACTGCCGGGCTACACGCATTTGCAGCTGGCCATGCCATCGTCCTTCGGGTTGTGGTTTGGGGCCTATGCCGAGAGCTTGGTAGACGATACCATCACCATTAAGGCCGCCTACGATGTGGTTAATAAAAACCCCTTGGGTTCAGCCGCAGGGTATGGCTCATCCTTCCCCATCAACCGAACACTTACCACCAGTTTATTGGGTTTTGCCAACCTAAACCACAATGTGGTGTATGCGCAAATGGGCCGGGGCAAGGCAGAACGCATCGTAGCAGCTGCCTTGGCTAACGTGGCCGATACTTTGGCTAAGCTCAGCATGGATGCCTGCCTGTTTTTAAACCAAAACTTTGGGTTTGTAAGTTTTCCGCCAGAGCTTACCACGGGCAGCAGCATTATGCCCCATAAAAAGAACCCCGATGTGTTTGAGCTGATACGCAGCCACTGCAACCGCATAAAGGCCCTGCCTAACGAAATAACCATGATGACCACCAACCTGCCCAGCGGCTACCACCGCGATTTGCAGCTGTTGAAGGAGCACCTGTTCCCCGCCTTTGAAACACTGCGCACCTGCATGGATATGGCCGCCCTGATGTTAAGCCATATGGAGGTGAGCAAGGATATATTGGCGGATGAAAAATATAAATACCTTTTTAGTGTGGAGGAAGTAAATAAGCTGGTGCTGCAAGGCCTGCCGTTTAGGGATGCCTACAAAAAAGTGGGTATGGACATTGAAAACGGCAGTTACACCTATTCAACCAACGTAAACCACGTACACGAGGGCAGCATAGGCAACCTGCACAATAGCGAGATACAGGCCATGATGGCGAATGTGGTTAACAGTTTTGCCTTTGAGGGATACCATGCTGCTATTGCCACGCTATTGGGCAAATAAAATAGCATAAAATAACCGAACAACACAAGGGACGAAACGAAAAGGCGAGGTTAATAAATTGGCTGCAGCGGGGGGGATTAGGCAACATTAGGGGAGACAATTTTACCCAACCGGCAAAAACCGGTTGTGCACCCGTTGGGTAGTAATAGGGCTGGTTAGTTTACCGCTTTGTCAGCACAGCTACTGCTGGCAAAAGCCTCTGGTTTCGCCTTAAAAGCAAAGCCCATGCCCAATATATAGCCCATGGCTTCACGCAATGCGTCGTTGCTTTTAAACTGCGGGTTGGTGTTAATGTCGGCATGCACTTCCATATCAACATCATATTGTATAAACAGGTTGCAAAGCTCGTAAGCAATTTCAATGCTTTTGGCTACTTCCACCAGCATACGCTCCTTAATGTTGTACTTCTGCCGGGTTTTTTCGTTGTGTATGTACATAAACCCGCCATTGTGCTCCCGCAAAAAAACGATCACGGTGGCAAATTCGGTTTCCGCACCCTTTACCTGGCTATCGGTGCCAATACATACCTTAAGCCGAACCCCTTTTTCTGTTTCTCTTTTAATGGCATCCTCTACCGCATCTTTAATAGGCAGGTAGATGGTTTCCCCGTTAAATTTTCTCCATCTCATGTCAAATAACATTTAATGGGTAAGTTACTGACTATAAGGGTACTCATCAAAAAAAATAGTTACCATATTATTAACTATTGCTTATTGCCGCCGCACACACATTTAAACCCATCCATACAAATGATGACTCCCTACGTTTCAATGCGGTGTATCTTCGCATTTCTTTCCAACTACTTACTTGCATGATGCTAAAAAAAATTATACGGTTTACCCTAAGGCTCGTACTTATCACGGTAGCCCTTTTTGTAATTTTTTTGCTTATTGCCGACCGTTATGTGCAGTTTAGGATGGATGATGAAGAGCTACAGCAGTACTTCAACGCCAAGCACGTGCCTTTGCACATTGGTCATTATAAAACATTTGGCAGAACGATGCGATATGCTTGGACGGGAAACGACACAAGCGCAACCATACTATTTATACACGGTGCACCCGGTTCGTTAAGCTATTACAGGGATTATTTGGCCGATAGCCAGCTGCTTACAAAGGCCACAATGTTTTCGGTGGATAGGCCGGGCTATGGCTACTCGGGCCTGGCAGAAACGGTGCCGTTTATTGAGCAACAGGCGCTTATGATAAAGCCCATTATTGACAGCCTGCACAAAATACACCACCCCGTTATAATTGTGGCTGCATCCTACGGTACTGCCGTGGCCTGCCGCATAACGATGGATAACCCCTTTTTGGTTGACGGGCTGGTGTTGATTGGGCCAGCGCTTGCGCCGGGCGAAGAAAAAACACTTTGGTTTACACCTGCTATTGAACACCCCTTGTTAAACTGGGGTGTGCCTAGGGTACTGCGCCCGGCCAACACGGAGAAGCTGCACCATAAAGAGGAATTGGAAAAATTGCTACCCCTTTGGCCCAAATTACATGTGCCGGTAATTTACATGCAAGGCGCCAACGACGGGTTGATCTATACCACCAACCTAGATTTTGCCAAAAAGCAGTTGGTAAATGTGCCCTATTTGGAAACCAACCTGGTACCCGGCAGGGGGCATTTGTTAGTGCGGCCTGAGAGAAAACTGATAACGCAAAAAATCATAAAAATGCTTGGGTTGGTTAAGCAATACCAAGTTAAATAACAAAACCCATCGTTGTTTTAGCTAACTGTTTTTACTGCGTTCAGCACTTCCTCACTCATTGGCGACACACCGGGGCCAAAAAATGCGACCAACACTCCATTTTCATCAACCAGGTATTTACAAAAGTTCCAGTTGGGCTGTTGCTCGTTCCAGCCGTTTTTATTTTTATCGGTTAGCCAGTCGAAAACAGGGTTTTGGTCTGCATGTTTTACCACACCGCTTTTCTTCATCAATGGGAAAGTAACCCCAAAATTAACTTTGCAAAACTGGGCGATTTGCTCGTCGCTTCCCTGCTCCTGCGCACCAAAATCGTTGGCGGGAAATGCAATTACAACCAAGGTGTCTTTATGGGTTTGGTGCAATTTTTCTAGCTCATCATATTGCGGAGTATAGCCGCACGCACTGGCTGTGTTTACCAACAGCACTTTTTTGCCTTTTAGTGTTTCAAAGGCAAAATCGCTGCCGCTATTTTTAACGGCATGCAAAGTGTAAAACGGTACTGCCGGTGCCACATGGTTTATATTTGCTATCATAGCTACGCCCTTTTTCTTTTTTGATAATTTCATTAACAGCCTGTAAATAAAACGCCTTATACCCATAACAATGCTTTGCACCAAAACACCCAAACGTTAAAAAAGTTGTTTGGTATAAAGGTAAAGCGGCCAACATTTAAACGATATTATGTTTTTGGTGCCAACAATGTTATGTGGTACTTAAAATAACCGTGGCGTTTGTTGGGTAACATAGTTTTTGTTACAAAGGTTGCCGGTAAATATTATAAAATTTACGGTTGTACGCAATAATTTACCCAAACAATTTAAGCCCCCCACCCATGCTTGTTTGTACAAAGTGTAATACTTATATTTATTGCATGAAAAAGCGATTGTTGTTACTGCCCGTTTTGTTGGCTGCCTGCCTGTTGTCGTCGGCACAAAAAGAGTTGAAACTTTGGTATAAGCAGCCTGCTGCTGTATGGACGGAGGCATTGCCCGTAGGCAACGGCCGTTTGGGGGCCATGGTGTTTGGCGGCGTGCAGGACGAATTATTGCAGTTGAACGAAGCCACCCTATGGAGCGGCGGCCCGGTAAAAACCAATGTAAACCCAGGTGCAAAAGCGTTTTTACCCAAGGTACGCGAAGCATTGTTTAAAGGCGACTATGCCGCTGCCGAGCAACTGGATAAAAACCTGCAAGGCTTGTATTCACAAAGCTTTTTACCCTTGGGCGACCTGCACATACACCAAGCGCTGCCCAAAGGCGAAACCACTGGGTATTACCGCGACTTAGACATTGCCGATGCGGTTACCACCACAAAATTTACCATTGGCGGTGTTGAATACACGCGGGAGGTATTTGCCTCAGCCCCGGCGCAAGTCATTGTTATACAACTACACAGCAGCAAACCCAAGATGCTTAATGCCGATGTGCAAACCGGCAGCTTACTGCGGTTTACCAACCAAACCGTTAGCAATACCGAAATTGTATTAAAAGGCAAGGCCCCAGCGCAGGACGACCCCAACTATTTTAACGAGCATAAAGAGCCGGTGGTGTACGAAGACCCCAACGGCTGTAACGGCATGCGCTTTGAATTATTGGTTAAAGCCATTAATAATGGCGGAAACATAACTACCGACACCGCAGGCATACATATTAAAGATGCTACTGACGTGTTGCTGTTGCTTTCGGCGGCCACCAGTTTTAACGGTTTTGACAAATGCCCCGACAAAGACGGCAAGGATGAACACCAGCTTGCAGCCAACTATCTTTCCCAAGCATTGGGCAAAACATATAACCAATTGTTCGCAAGCCACCTAGCCGACTTTCACCAATATTTTAACCGCATGTCGTTTACCCTAAACGGCAATAGGACCAGCAAAGCCGATTTGCCCTTGGACGAAAGACTATTGGCCTATACCAAGGGAGGGGATGACGATGGCTTGGAAGCATTGTATTTTCAGTTTGGCCGTTACCTGCTTATCTCGTCCTCCCGCACGCCAAACGCGCCTGCCAACTTGCAAGGTATTTGGAACAACGAAGTACGCCCACCCTGGAGCAGTAACTACACCATTAACATAAACGCCCAAATGAATTACTGGTTGGCGGAGGACTGCAACCTGAGCGAACTGCAAAAGCCGTTGATTGACTTGGTGAAGAATATTGCCGTGAACGGATACACCACATCCAAGGAGTTTTATGGCACCAACGGTTGGGTGGCACACCATAACTCGGATATTTGGGGGCTATCCAACCCGGTGGGCGATATTGGCAAAGGCGACCCCCGCTGGGCCAACTGGGCCATGGGGGAAGGCTGGCTGTGCAACAATATTTGGGAGCATTACCAATTTACAAGCGATAAACAGTTTTTACAATCTACCGCCTACCCGCTGATGAAGGGCGCAGGGCAGTTTTTATTGTCGTGGCTGGTAATCGACAGCAGCGGCTACTTGGTTACCGCACCCAGCATGTCGCCAGAAAACGATTATTATTACGACGGTAACAAGCAAGGCAGCGTATCCATCGCCACCACGATGGACATGGGCATTGTGCGGGAGCTGTTTACCAACTTGATCGAGGCCTCTACCATTTTAGGGGTTGACCCCCAGTTTCGCGACACGCTATTAAAAGCCAAAGAAAAACTTTACCCCTTCCACATAGGTAAAAAAGGCAATTTGCAGGAATGGTTTAAGGATTTTGAGGATGTTGACCCCCACCACCGGCATACATCGCACTTGTACGCTTTGCATCCGGCCAACTTAATTACACCAGTCGCCACACCCGAACTGGCGGCAGCAGCCCGGCGTACATTGGAGATGAGGGGTGATGACGGCACCGGCTGGAGCTTGGCCTGGAAAGTAAATTTTTGGGCGCGCTTGTTAGACGGCGACCATGCCTACACGCTATACCGTAATCTATTTAGGCTTACCAGGGAAAAAGGGTTTGCCTACAGCCATGGGGGGGGTGCCTACCCTAACCTGTTTGATGCACACCCGCCTTTTCAGATTGATGGCAATTTTGGCGGTGCAGCCGGTGTGGCCGAAATGCTGTTGCAAAGCCAGAACAAAGAACTGCACTTGTTGCCAGCCATACCCGCCAAATGGGCAAGCGGGCAAGTTAAAGGCCTGCGTGCGAGGGGCGGTTATGAGGTTAACATACAGTGGGCTGCCGGAAAACTACAACATGCCACCATTTTTTCAATAAAGGGCAACCCGGTTACCCTGCGTACTGCCACACCGGTAACGGTAAACGGCAAGGTGTCGGAAAAATCAGTTATCGGTTATACCATTTCTTTCAAAACAGAGAAGGGAAAAACATATGAGGTTGTTCCGGGATAAAACGGCATAGGCAAAGTTGCCATTTCGCAATTGGCTATTTGTTATACCGCCGCCAACAGCACTTGCCAAGCGGCTGGTATCTTATATTGGGCCAAAAGGGCTTTAGCGTGTATGTGTAGCTCCTTCTCCATTTCGTCGGGGCTGATGGAATAGTATTGAATGATATTTTTCAACACATCGTCATTATAGGCTGGGTCGATGGTTGGCATTTCTCCTACACTAGCAAGCAGTGTTTTATCATCGCCATCTAAAACAATACTATTTTGTATACTGGGTGGCAGGCTAAGCGTTTCATTAATACTGTCTTGGGCCATGGCTGAGTTTTTTGTAGGTTTTTACCCCATTTAGTGGTTTGGGCTTGATGATGTGCTCGCATATTTAACAACGCCACTGGGTTTTTACCTGCTATAATGGCTTATGCATATTTGCCTACTTCATAAATTTCATTTGCATTTTGCCCCAATATTAGTTGTGCAAGCAACATGTCGCGCGGTTCATCGATATTTAAGTGGTATTTTTTATCCATAACATAGGCAAGGGAAGGCGAAACCATCACCTTTTTTTGGCTTAAAAGAGCATTGCGGGTAGTAAGGTAAATAGAACCGTTACGCAGGTACACTGGCGGCAATTGCTGCCTATTAAGGTCTTCGTTTTCGGGCTGAAGCGAATGCATGCAGCCTACACCATCCACAGTATACATGCGTGCAGGATGTGGTTCGGTTGTTTTAACAACACTAATTACACATTCATATGCCGGTGTATTGTTGCTTAAAAGCTGTATCGCTTCCTGTATATGCCAATTTTCACGCAAGGGGGCGGTGGCCTGCAATATCATGACTGCGTCGTATTGCTTTCCAAATTTTTGTTCGGCAAAATGCAGTACCTCTATAATGGTCAACACCACCGGAGATGTATCTGTGGCAAGCGAGGCATCCCTTTTATGAATCTGAAGGTTAAAGTTGGCAGCATAATCCCAAATAGCCTCATCGTCGGTTGACAAAACAATGTCTTCCAACACACCGCATTGCAACGCCTTATCAATGGTATAACCAATTAAAGGCTTGCCTGCAATTAGTTGGCTGTTTTTGCCAGGCACCCCTTTTGACCCTTTACGTGCCGGTATTATGCCCAAAACCTGCATAGGTTAAAAGTTAATTTTTTTGTGGTAACGCAACGTAATCGTATCCAGTATATCTGCCATTTTTTTCCCAGCATCCCCACCGCCATACACAAATGAATTGGATGGCCTTTTGCTATTAATCCATTGGTTTATTGCCCCCAGAATGTCCTCCTTTTTGGGGGCTACATCAATCACATTGTCGCCCCTATCCCTGCCCTCTTGCCTAGAACCGATATTAACAACCGGCACGCCTAGGAAAGAGCATTCCCTTATACCCACACTTGAATTGCCTATTAGGCAGTTTGAGTTGTGCAATAGCTCCAAGAAATCTTCTGGGCTCATATTTTTAAAGAAGTGGATATTGGGTATAAAGTTTTTTTCACGGTAGGCCCTAATCCCTTTCGAAATTCCGTCTGCACCAGCATCAACGTTGGGCCAAAACCACAAGGCTGGCATATTGGTTTCTTTTACCGCTTCCAGTGTTTGCATAATTTGGGCACGGCTGGCCTCATACTCGGTGGTAACCGGGTGTTGCATCACCACTAAATAGCCCTTGGTAATATCGGGCGTTTCACCTACGCCGCCGTATTTTTTATAGGGGTCAAAGGATAGGCGGCTTGCTTGCAAAGTGCCAGCTGCAAGGTCTATTGAAGGGCAGCCAGTGTTAAACACATATTCAGGGTCTTCGCCCAAGCGTATAACCCTTGCCTTGGCATTTTCGCTGGCAACAAAATGTATGTCGGCCAGTTTGGTGTTTGCGTGGCGCACTTTTTCGTCAATGTTGCCGGTAATTTCTCCGCCCTGTACGTGTACCAACGGTATGTTTTGGTAGGCTGCTGCAATGGATACCGAAATTGTTTCAAACCTGTCGGCAATCACCAGCACTATATCGGGCTTAAGATTGTATAAAATATTTGATAATTCAAGCAGGCCAATGCCTGTTGTTTTTGCCATCGCCATCGGGTTTTCCCCTTCCAACACCATGTATACTTTTTCGTTGGCAATAAAGCCATCTCTTTCTATAGTATTTTCTATGCTTCCGTACCGGTCAAGCAACGCAGAACCTGCCAGCACCAACTGCAATTCAAGGCCGGGGTGATCTTTTATGGCCTGCATGGCTGTTTTAATCCTGCTGTAACTTGGCCGTGCTGTAATAACCACACAAACTTTTCTTTTGCCCATGGTTGTTTTTTAATTTAAAGGTCGATCAAAGTAGTGCGCCATGTAGATTTCAACCACATAGGGGCACATTAAGGTTAGAGATTAGTAATTTTTAACTCAAATCCTCTGCCTGCAAAAAGTCCCATTGCTGCTTATCGTTCTTTAATGTTTTGCCGACCAGTTGGTAAAATTTCGCGGCGGGCAAACCGTATCCTTTAGGCTTTTTTGCCTCAAAATGCTCAAACAACAACACCGTGCCTGCAGGCAATGCCCTGTTTACCGCCAACGATTTTTCAAAAATATTCTTCATAGCCTCCATACCGCTGTTGTTCTTTTGCAACGGGTTGGCAACAGCTTTTTCAATTTGCCCAATGCCGGCAACAAGCTTTTTTATCTCGCCAATTTCAAGCGAGGCCGGGGCATCCGGCCCAAACATCCTTTTGTCAAACACCGCATGAAATTCAAATATTTCTGCACCCAAGGCCGCTGCTGCCAAACAAGCAAAAATGTCGCCGCTGTGGTCAGAATAGCCTACTGGTATATTATACCGGTTTTTTAATTCGCCAAGTACGTTTAGCCCCCATTGCTCCGGCTTGGCTGGGTAGGCCGATATACATTGCAACACCGATGCTTGTATCTGTTGCGCTGTAAAAACATGTACGGCTTCATCCAGTTCAGCCCACGTACTCATGCCTGATGATAAAATAACCGGTTTTTTAGTGAGGGCAATTTTTTGTAGTAGTAATAAATTGTTGATTTCGCCAGACCCTATCTTATAGCGCTTTACACCAATGTTCTCCAGTAAATCAACCGCTGCATTTGAAAAAGGGGAGCTGATAAATTCCAATCCCACATCATCACAATGTTTTTTTATGCCAGCCCACTGCTCGGGGGTAAATTCCATGCGCTTCCAATAGTCAAACCGGGTGGCATCCACATAACTAAACTTCAACCGAAAAGGCTCAAAAGCACTGCTTTCTGCATTGGCTATATGGGTTTGAAACTTAACAGCGTCAACACCAGTGTCGGCCAACGCGTCAATATACGAATGTAATATGCCCAAACTGCCGTCATGTGCTTGCGCTATCTCAGCAATAATCATCTTTTTGGAAAAGCTTTATAGCTGAAAGGTATAAAAAATGTACGGCTTTGCAAACATTATCCTTTATGGCGTTTTGTTAAACACCAATTATACATGTAGGCTTTTAGATATTTTTCATTCCGCTTAATAAAGAAAAGCCATCGTCTTCCTCAACAATGGTATTTTGTAACAGGCCAAGGCCCTCAATTTCCAGTGCTATGGTATCACCGGGTTTTAGCCATGTTTCCTCAAACGCCGCATTACTTAGTGCCGCAGTGTTGTTAAGTTCATAAAAACAACCCGTGCCAACGGTTCCGCTTCCAATAATATCGCCAGCTGCAAGCGTTACACCGTACGAACAACGTTCTATTATTTCTGCAAATGTCCATTGCATGTCGCTAAGGTTGCCTTCGCTCACCTGTACACCATTCACAGTACACTTCATACCAATGTTCCAGCATATTCCGGTATGCCCGTCTTTTGCCGGTACCTCAAATGGTAACAGTTCATCCAAGGTCACCAGCCAAGGCCCCAAAGCGGTGGCAAAGTCTTTGCCTTTGGCAGGCCCTAAGTTCAGCTTCATTTCCTCTGCTTGCAGCAGCCTCGCACTAAAATCGTTCATTATCATCAAGCCGCCTATATAACTATCGGCATCTGCTGCCCTTATATTCCTGCCGTTTTTACAAATTAGCACGGCAGCCTCTAATTCAAAATCAAGTTTTTGTAAATGGTCTGGCATGCATTTAACCTCGCCAGGGCCTTGTATGCTGTGGTGGTTGCCAAAATAAAAAACCGGAAACTGGTCAAACACTGGTGGCAGCGGGCTATTGCTGTTTTTACGTCCCGCTTCTGCATGTTGCCGAAAGGCGTAAGCATCCCTAAGGCTGTTGGGGAAGGGTACGGGGCTTATTAGGGTGGCTTCATCAAGTGTTGTGCCGTTGGCAACACCTATTTTACCTTCTTCAATGGCTTTGTTGATGGCCTGGGCAATGGGTAAATTGTCCTCCCAAAAATTAAGGAACATATTCATAGAAGATGGCAGCTCGGGGTGCATGGCATCGGTATCATATAAATATCCATTTACGTAAAAAGCTAGCTGGTCCTGGCCATCTTTTAAATATGAAACAAGTTTCATGCGGCGGGTTTTTGTTTCTGCAAAGCAAACGTGTTTTGTTGAAACGGCAAACGGGAAACGTGAATGGGGAAACGTGAATCGTGAATCGTCAAACGTCAATCGTGAATCGTGAATCGTCAAACGGCAATCGGCAAACGGCAATCGTGAATGGGGAGTG
>Ga0007810_1000576_pt1 | contig 10828 bp, 9 predicted proteins | sample CryBogCBE15Jun09_FD_71193 | JGI IMG/M metagenome (GOLD analysis project Ga0007810, IMG submission 71193) | Freshwater microbial communities from Crystal Bog, Wisconsin, USA - CBE15Jun09 | ecosystem: Environmental > Aquatic > Freshwater > Lake | place: Crystal Bog, Wisconsin, USA | collected...
ATTATTACCTAAAAATTAATTAATAGGTGTTTTTGGTGCCAGTGCAAAAGGGCTGTTTTTTAGCAGCCCTTTTGCACTATTTTTGTTAAAAACTGTTGTGCCTAAAATAAAACTATTTGTACCTGCGGTTATTTGGTTTTTTATTGTTTTTTACCTGCTGATTATGTCGGGCAAAAAGATACCCCATAACGGTATTTTCAGTATCCCAAATTTTGACAAATTTGTGCATGCATCCTTATTCGGCATGCAGGTGTTATTGGCCTGTTTCCCATTTGTTAGGTCAAACACGGCATCAAAAGCACTTTTTTTAAAAATTACGATCGCTGCGGTGTTATACGGCATCGCCATGGAGTTTGTGCAAAAATATTTTACCACTGACAGGGCGTTTGATTTTTGGGATATGCTGGCCGATGCGGTTGGTGCCACTACGGGTTACTGGTGTATGGTTTTTTGGTATAAAAGGATGTTGCGGAAACAACAGGCGGTGGTGTAAAAAATAGGCCCCTGTGAAAACAGGGGCCGCAACCAAAACTAACTGCTTATGAGAAAAAAATTATTATACTGTTTATGCCTTACTAATTTGCAAATGCGGTGCCAAATATTAAAGGTACTAATTAATAATATTTGATATTATTTTCATTTGCTATTGAGACCCAAAATTCAACCAAAGTTTTAATAATAAAAAGTTAAGTAATTACCTCATTGATTTTTGCACTGTGCGCATTAAGTTTTACAAATGTTAAAGGAGTTGATAATGTGCGTGTTATAATGTTGTTGCATTGCTAATTGGCTGTTTTTTTTAACAATTGGCTTTTGTGGTATTAATTTATTTGCGTTGCAATAAGCCTTTGCTTTTTTAGCTACCTGCATTTAATGGAGTTTACTCATTGTGGGGCTTTCCATTTTTTAAACAAAACATCCCTGTTTTGGAAAACCAGCGTCCCTAAATAATAACTAATACAACCCAACGCTACAATACTTTCATAAACAACGTTTGCCGGTGATTGGCGGGGCATGCACTAAAGCTTAACCACATAACCAATTTTTACCGTGCCAGCAGTGGCATTGTTTTGCCCGTAGCTGGTGTTTTTTTGCACCGGTATAAAGCCATAGCTGCCCCCTGCGGTAAGCGTAATAAAGCCTTTATATAATTTTTGTTGCAGGCCCAGGCCCCCTTGCACGCCAACATTAAGGGCATTATAATTGTCTTTCACATCTTCATTTACCGCAATGGTGTACGATTGGCCTTGGGTGATTGAGCTTGTTTGGGCCGCGTCTTTATAAAACTGTGTTACACCGCTGGATATTGTTTTGGCCGAAATAAGCACGCTTGCATAAGGCCCTGCGTTTACAAAAAAGCTGAGGCCGTTTTTTAAGGGCCAAGATAGTTTGGCCAATACAGGCAATTGAAAGTAATTTAATTTGGTTTCGGTATTTAGGTTGGCATACAGCACAGCCGGTAGGTCTGCCGTGGGGTTGGGGTTATAATATGTTACCGGTACGGCTTGCGCCCCTTTTTTGTTAGCACCTTGCGCTGAATAATTAAACTCCACCTGGATGGAGAATTTCTTTTTTACCCAGAAAGAAGCCAACAGGCCAACATCGCCGCCAAACTTTGGCGAAAAGCCTGTTGAAAAAGGATTGGCTGTGCTGCCAGCGGTGAGGCTGGCGATGCTTGCGCCACCTTGTATACCCACTAAAACATTTTTTTGCGCTTTGCAAAACTGGCATGTAATAAGCAGTGCCACGCCCATGCCAATGGCTAAATTTTTTTGTTTCATAATTGTTATTTTCTTGCGTAATAGGGCAAACTTACTGATATAAAAACGTGGCTTATGTAGGGCGATGTATAGTATATTGTTAAATATATTGCTGATAAACAGCTTTTTAAATATAATTATTATTCACCGATAAATTCGCCCCCTTCATCGATAGGCGCTTTGTGGTAACGCAAACGGGTATTTTGTAAAACGCTAGCCGGCAAAGGCTGCTGGTAGTAAAAAAGTATATTTGTGCATGTTTCTATCGCAGCAAATACTGCCTTTTTTATTTAACCTCAATTTGCCGTTTACACTGCCACAGGGCATTGATGTGTTAGACGTGCACAAGCTTGCGTCGGTTAGGGAGGCCTGCAATTTGTTTTATAGTAAATTTTACCATGATACTGCCCGGAGGCACCTGCTACTGGGCATAAACCCAGGCAGGTTTGGCGGTGGTGTTACGGGCATACCCTTTACCGACCCTATTAGGCTAGACACTTTTTGTGGCATTGCAAATACGTTTGAAAAAAAGCAGGAGCTCTCATCGGTTTTTATGTATGATATGATGCAGGCATATGGCGGGCCGGGCCAGTTTTATCGCAAATTTTATATTTCGTCAATCAGCCCGTTGGGGTTTGTAAGGGCCGGTAAAAACCTAAATTACTACGATGATGCCGAGTTGCTGAAATTGGTAGAACCTTTTGTAGTTGATTGCATTAACCAACAACTGTCATGGGGCCTGCATGCAAATATTTGTTTTTGTATTGGTGAGGGCGAAAATTTAAACTACCTAAACAAGTTGAATGAGAAGTACGGTTGGTTTAGCAAAATTATAGGGCTGCCGCACCCTCGGTTTATCATGCAGTACAAATTGAAACAGAAGGAGGCCTACGTGAATACCTATATTAGCAGGCTTAACAGCGTTAATGGCTAACAATAGCGTTTTTAGGCACCCATGGAGCGGTTTTATGTGGATGGCCCGGGTTTATTAGCAACAATTTATTAGGTTACGCAACGAGTACTAGGTGCGATAAAAAAAATTAATTTACTGTTAATCAGCCTATTAGGTATTAATTGCCACGTTAGTTAAAAGGTATAAAAGGTTGCGTGTTGGCTGGCGGTACAGTTTTCACAATATTTACACCCTTTTATTCAAACATGCTGTTTATCTTGCACCCCTTAAAATTTTCGCATTTACCATGGAATACAGTAAAATTATATCGGTAACCGGCCTTGCCGGATTATTCGAACTAGTAGGCAGCAAAACAGACGGGGCCATTGTGCGTTCCCTTGATGATAAAACCGTGCGCTTTATATCGTCCCGCCAGCATAATTTTTCGCACTTAGAAAGTGTGGAAGTGTTTACAGTAGGCGATAACGTAAACTTGGCCGAGGTGTTTATTGCCATGAAAGAAAGTGCGGAACCCCTGCCATCGGAAAAAGACCCCAAAGCTATAAAAGCCTATTTTGAGAAAGTGTATGCTGACTTGGATTTTGACAGGGTATACCCCAGCGACATGAAGAAAATGGTTAAATGGTTTTCAATATTAACTGGAAGCGGCATAGAAATTAAGTTAAGAACCGACGAGGATGCTAGCGGCGAGGACGGAAGTGATGAAACGGAGCCTGTTTCGTCTGCCACCCAAGATGCAGCAGTCGTTGCAGAATCTGAAAAAGTCTAATGGGTTGGCACTAACCGTAATTGCTGCCGCCTGTTGCGAAAGCTAACCGTGGTATACCAACCATGCCAGTTTAAAATAATTTGTTTTACCCCCTGGCAAACAGCCGGGGGTTTAATTTTTTGAGTATGACCTTAAGTGCTAACATTCAAAAATTACAAAGGCGTTTTCTTCCCAACGATTTTGCCGTAACTACTTGGGATGCCTTAGAGCCGTATTTTATAAAATTGCTTGATAGGCAAATAAACAGCGGTACTGATTTAGACGAGTGGCTGAAAGACATTAGTGAAGTGGAAGCTGCCGTGAGCGAGGATGCTTGCTGGAGGCAAATTAAAATGACCTGCGACACTACCGACAAAACACTTGAAGAAGCTTTTGCCTATTTCTGTATGGAGATACAGCCCAAGCTGCAGCCTTACGCAGACAAACTGAATAAGAAGCTGATAGACAGCCCATTTACTGCCGCCTTGGATAAAGAAAAATATTTTACTTACCTGAGAAGTGTGCGTAAAAACATTGACCTGTTTAGAGAGGAAAACATACCCATACAGGCCGAATTGAGCGTTATGCAACAGCAATATGGGGCCATTGCAGGTAAAATGACGGTTGAGGTAAATGGCCAGGAATACACCTTGCAGCAGGCTTCAAAGTTTTTAGAAAACGCCGACAGGCAACTGCGCGAAGACGTGTACCGCAAAATACAGGAACGAAGGCTGCAGGACAAAGATGCCCTGCACAATTTGTATACTGAGCTGGTTGCAAGACGGGATAAGGTAGCTAAAAACGCCGGCTTTGCCAATTACCGCGATTACAAATTTGTGGAACTTGGCCGGTTTGATTATACGAAAGAAGATTGCGACAAATTTCATGAATCGGTAAAGCTGCATGTGCTTCCACTGGTGGAAAAAATTTACCAGCAGAAAAAAGAAAAATTGGGGCTTGATACACTGCGGCCTTGGGATACCGAGGCAGAGCCAGCGGGCATTAAGCCTTTGCACCCATTTGAAGGGGGTAGGGAATTATTGGCCAAAACAGAGCAGTGCTTTGCCAAGCTTAACCCATTTTTTGCCGACTGCCTGCGCAAAATGGATGAGTTGAAACATTTTGACTTAGACAGCCGTAAAGGCAAGGCGCCAGGGGGCTACAACTGCCCGCTTACCGAAAGTGGCGCGCCTTTTATTTTTATGAATGCAGCTGGCCAAATGGGCGATGTTACCACCATGGTGCACGAAGGCGGGCATGCCATCCATTCGTTTTTAGCCCATGCGCTTGAATTGAGTGCTTTTAAAGAATACCCCATGGAAATAGCCGAAGTAGCCAGCATGGCTATGGAGCTGTTTAGCATGGACCATTGGGATGCTTTTTTTGATAATGCAGACGATTTAAGGCGTGCAAAGGAGCACCAGTTGGAAAGGGTTATCACTATTTTTCCGTGGATAGCTATAATTGATAAATTCCAACATTGGGTGTACGAACACCCCGCGCATACCATAGAGGAGCGTACAAGTGTTTGGACGGATATTCTGCAGGAGTTTTCAACCAACAGCATTGATTTTACAGGGTTGCAGGAATACCGTAAAATAGGCTGGCAGCGGCAATTGCACCTATTTGAGGTACCTTTTTATTATATTGAGTATGGCATAGCGCAGCTGGGCGCTATTGGCCTTTGGATGCAGTTTAAATTGAATAACCAACTGGCAATAGACAATTATATTAACGCTTTGCGTTTAGGGGGTACAAAAACATTACCCCAATTGTACGAGGCCGCAGGTTTGAAGTTTGACTTTAGCCCCTCGCATATTAAAGGATTAATGGATTTTGTGAAGACTGAAATGGATAAACTGTAGTGGGGTTAAATAACCTTTAACATGTAATTAATAAGCCCGGCCATTTGGCCGGGCTTATTAATGGTATAAAGTATTTCTTACTCTGCTATTTTCAAATCCCGCAATTCCTCAATGGTTACTAATGGCTTTTTGCCATGTGTAAGCTTATTAAGTACTAGTTTGCCGGTAGCCATGGCAGCTTCTTTGGTCTTGAAAGCATGAATGCCGTTGATGGCGGGAATATACTCTTGTTTTATGTATAGTTTTTTGTCAACATAAATCTCGTACCCCCAGCCGTTGGCTGTTTGCACCGTCTTCAATTCACAATACACCTCACCTTGGTGGGCATTTCTGTTACAAGACACTAAAGTGATGCTTGCCAAACAAAATACCGCTACTGTCAGTTGCTTAAAAGTCATTGGTGTTCAATGCTTTGTTAGGATCAAATTGAATCAGGTCATCAAAGTATGCTGTACCGCTTTTGCCTGTTGTAATGTAGCCGTAGCCCTTCAGCGAAAAACCTATAGCACCTTGCCTTGCTGTACCCTGGAACGGAGAGCGTGGCACCCAAGTGTCTGTTGCAAAGCTATAACCCCAAGTGGCCGTAGCAAGGCCGCCGTTTTCACCAGTGGTGATAAAAGCTGAGTCGCCTATAACAAAACCTACACCGTTATCCCTTTCAATATTGGTATAATTATCGTCGTAGGTTTGGGAAGAGTTTGAGTTGTAAATATTCCTTAACTGCAGCCATTGGTCAAGTGCTGCATCATAGTACCAAAAATCGCCGGTTTCCACGCCGTTGTTTGAGCCTGTAACAACGTATGCTTTGGTGCCGTGTACAAAGGCAATAGCCGCGCTACGTTTGTCGCCGCCGAAACTTGTTTTGGCAACCCAGGTACCCTTGGCACCTACTGAGGGATCGTATTTCCAAAAATCTTTCTGCCAAGTACCGTCGTAGCCTGTAGTAACATAGCCAAAGTTGCCAATGCCAAACGCTACGGCATCGTACCTAGCAGTACCGGCAAATGGGGCTACAGAATCCCAACTGTTAGTGGCTTGGTTAAATCTCCAAAAATCGTTTAACATATTAAAGCCATCGTACCCTGTACCCACATAACCTTGTGTGCCAATGGTAAACGCCACTGCAGAACTGCGGGCTACACCGGGAAAGTTGGCATTTTGTGTCCATGCGTTTTTAACGGGGTCATATCCCCAAAAATCTTTAAGCCTATTTGTGCCGTCATAACCAGTGCCTACATAAGCAGTGTCGCCAATTGTAAATGATACAGCCTCACTTCTGGATACGCCATTCATTTCTGATTTCCGCATATAATCCCCAGTCGTTGTATCGCTGGTAGAACTTGATTTACTGCACGAAGCCATCAAACATATTATTACACCAGCAGCAAAATAATTTTGCAAATTTTTCATGATATCCCTCATTTTTGCGGCTGAAATTATCCGAAGCTTGCGGGTTGAAATCGTTAAAATGGATTATTGCGAAGTATTTATAGATAGAAGTGGAAAATTTATCTACTAATTGCCAAAACTGCTTGACTTTTAGGCCTACTGCCTTTTAACACACTGACTGTTTAAAAAATTAGGCTGCTTATCGGTAAAAAAAGGCATTTGGCAGATAAATTGTATATATTTATACATACTAACAATTTTGTAACAGGCTCACAATCTATTATTGCATCCGTTAAACGTAAAGCTGGCAATAATGGGCATAAAGCAATTTGAGCATTGTAGGGTGAAAATCAAAATAGGTTTCTTTTTATTTTTATTGGCTTTGGTACTAAATAGTTGTCAAAAAACAGACATAAACTTCGGCAGCCAGTTTGTTGACAACAATTACACGCAAATAATTAAGATTGATACCATTAATACAACGCTTGAAACACGTTTTTATGATTCAATCCAAACAAATGGTACTGCCAAAGGCGTTTGTGGCATCTACAGCGACCCGCTTTTTGGCATCGTAAAGGCCAGCTCGTATTTCAAACTAAATCCTCCAGCCTACCACAACGACAGCGATTATTCTCGTACTTCCTACGACTCGTTAGTGCTGATTATAAGACCCGATAAACATTTTTATGGTGATACCACCAAGCCTATACATGTAGATGTTTTTCGTTTGGCGGCAACACTGCAGGCACCTTATAATGCCTCCTACTACTATAATTTTGATACCATTCAAAAATACCCAAATCCACTTGGTACAACTGATTTTACATTTTATCCGCACAACCATAATTCAGATAGTATCGTTGTTCGCCTTTCGGATGGGTTGGGTATTCAGCTGCATAACTTTTTGAAGACCAAAGACGCGACTATACAGAACTCAGACAACTTTCTTAATTTTTTTAAAGGTATTTGCATAGCATCGGGTAATAACCCTGCTGCGGTTTTTAGTTTTAGCGACAGTGTTATCATGCGGTTGTATTTTCAGCAGCCCGGTGTAATAACTACGCGGGCGTACAAAGATTTTGTATTTACCGATGCAAACAACCAGTTTAACAACATTTCTGTTAACCGGGGCGGTACACCATTGGGGTCTGTAACGCCAAATTTACGCAGGTTGGTAAGTAGTACTGCAACAGGCAATGCTGCCTATTTACAGGCAATTTCTGGTACGGGTGTTAAGGTTAGCTTTCCTTATATAAGGGGCGTGCTGCAAATACCCAATATTGTAAAATTGGCCAAGGCAGTATTGGTGCTAAAGCCCGCACAGGGTACTTATGGCCTAAACTTTCCATTGCCCGATTCATTGCGGCTGTCGCAAACTGATTTATACAATAATAACTTTGGGGATATTTCTTATTCCACCGGCAGTACAACCACTGCGCTTATCGGGTCGCTTACAACTGATTATTTGTATGGTCAAAATACGCAATATACTTTTGATATAACCAGTTATATAAATACACAATTGGCCATCAGCGAAAACAATGCAAACGGCTTGGTGGTTAGCCCGCCCCAGCCACTTTTTAGCACGAGGTTCAACAGGGTTGTTTTTGACAACAGTACAAACCCCCTGTTAAACTCTCAATTACTTGTATACTATATAACCGTTCAGTAACAACCAGTAATCAGTTTATGAAATATACATATCTCTGTATAATACTATTTATCACAGGCGTAACTACTGCGGTTGCCCAAAATAACACGTCCCCTTATTCAATTTTGGGGGTTGGGGATATTGAAAGCAGTACTTTCGACCGCTCTACGGGCATGGGCAACACCGGTATCAGTCTTTCTTCCGACAGGTTTATATACCAGCAAAACCCGGCTTCCATCAGCAGGCTTGCAGACCACAATTTTAATATCGAGCTTTCATCCAGGTATAAAAGTGTAACATATTATGGTAATCCTGCCTCAACGGGCACGTCAAGTTCAAATGATTTTCAAGTAAAAAAATTAACCCTGGCAATAAAAGTAAAGCCTTTTTGGGGTGTAAGTGCGGGTATTTTGCCATTTAGTACCAGTAACTATTCATTTTTTGCTAATAAAAGTATCCAAGGTACTGTGTTGTTGAGCAACACCTACTACAAGGGGTCTGGTGGGTTAAACCAATATTATATTACCAATGCTTTTAATATAAACAGGCATTTTTCTGTGGGTGTGCAGGCGACATATCTAGCGGGTTCATTTATACAAGATGAGGCATTGGATTCAATATCATTGGGCACATCGCTTAATACAAACCGCAATATTTTTTTAGCTAAGTTCATCGCAAAGGCTGGATTTCAGTACCAAGGGCAACTAACGAAAAAATGGAAGCTTGGTATTGGCGCAACAGCATCTAACAAAGCAAACTTGAGTGGCGACTATTATTTAACGGTAAACAGCAATGGCCAAAACTTGGTGACGAACCAGTCGTACAAGGCAGCGTATTTTACCATACCCGTAATGTATGGTGGCGGTATTTCACTTACCCGCAATAACGCCTTAACGCTTGCTGCCGACTACCAATACCAAAATTGGGGCAGCACCAATTATAGCGGTATTGGATATAAGTTTGTAAATAGCAACCGTATTTCTGGCGGCGTTCAATATGCGAAAACGATTGGGTATGGGAGTAATATTTTTGAGCGCTCAAACGTGCAGGCTGGGTTGTTTTTTGGTAACTCCTATTTGGATATTAATGGCTACCGGGTGCAAGATTATGGTTTAACACTGGGGGCCGGCTTCTCCAGCAAAACTGCCCCTATCAGCTGCCAGTTTAACTTGGTGGTTGGTAGAACAGGCACTACCGATAACGGGCTGATACGCCAAGACTATATACAATTTGGCGTTACAGTGTCATACCGAGATTTTTGGTATACGAAACTTAAAAAATATTTCTAACTATCTGGCGGTTTCCGCGTGTTCAACGGATAAGCAATTAAATAATATCGTATTTAAACAAGGGGATGATCTTCATCCCCTTTTCTGTTTTTAGGTAAACACCTATGTTTACCGCTAAACTGCCGACACACTGTTTTTGCAACCAATTTATGCTGTTATTTTACAGTACCTGCTGCCTCAACATAAAAATTGGAGAGGCGTTTATGAATAAAAATTACATAGTTTTTTGTTTGGCAGTGCTTTTGGCGGTGGCTCAGTTGCATGCCCAACATGCAAAAGGTATTATTAAGGGTAGATTGGCCGATACCTCAACTGCCCAAGTATTGCGCAATGCTGCTATTAAAGTACTTAGCAGCACAGATGCCTCTGTGGTGATCGCACAGGGCCTTTCAAACGAGCAGGGTTATTTTGTGCTTGCCAACTTACCCAAAGGTGTTTTTAGTTTGCAAGTGTCTTTCAGCGGGTACGATACCCGCTCCCAAACGTTTAAAATCACCGACAGTAGTTATGTGCTTGATGCAGGCACTATTTACATGCAGTTGCACGCCAACCAGCTAAAAGACGTGGTGGTAGAATCACCGCCTATTGTAATTAAGGCCGATACCACGGAGTACAATGCGCAAATGTTTAATGTAAAGCCAAACTCAACCGCGCAGGACTTACTGCAAAAATTACCCGGTGTTGACGTGGATAACCAAGGCGGCATTAAAGCCCACGGCGAAACCGTGCAGCGCGTGCTGGTAAACGGCAAGCGTTTTTTTGGCGACGACCCAAAAATGGCTACGCAAAACCTACCCAGTGACGTAGTGGATAAAATACAAGTGTTTGATGATTTGAGCGACCAAAGTAAGTTTACAGGTTTTGATGACGGCAATAGGGTAAAAACCATTAACATTGTTACCAAGAAAAATATGCGTACGGGCTATTTTGGTAAAGTGATTGCTGGCGTTGCCGATAAAGGCCTGTATGATGAGGCCGCCAACATAAGCAAGTTTAAAGGGGATGAACAAATTACATTTATAGGCCAGGGTAACAACACCAACAAGCAAAATTTTACCGTGCAGGATATTTTGGGCAGCAGTGGCGGGCGGGGCGGCTCGGCTGGTGGCGTTGGGGGCGGTGCCGGAGGTGGCTTTGGCGGTTCGGGTGGCAACAAGGCTGGCAATGCAGGCGGCTTAACACTTGCCAACAGCAATGGCAGCAATGGCCTTAG
>Ga0007810_1000577_pt1 | contig 10806 bp, 12 predicted proteins | sample CryBogCBE15Jun09_FD_71193 | JGI IMG/M metagenome (GOLD analysis project Ga0007810, IMG submission 71193) | Freshwater microbial communities from Crystal Bog, Wisconsin, USA - CBE15Jun09 | ecosystem: Environmental > Aquatic > Freshwater > Lake | place: Crystal Bog, Wisconsin, USA | collected...
CAATGTTAACTTCATGATGGACTGGAAGTTGAATGGTTCCGGTGAAGGTGATAGTTTTCTTGTTGAGCGTACTATCAATGCACTTAACCTTGGTACTGGTGATGGTATCAAGTTTGTTTGCAAGGATGAAGATGACTTCAAGCAGGCTATTAAGGTTTGGAATACTTTGAAGGATGAAGTAGACCCAGGTCTTATCTTCTGGGTTGGTGCGGCATGGGATGTATTCCCAGAAAGCAGAATAGTTGAATTGGTGTTAGAGAATAAACTACCATGGAGACTGAACGTTCAGGTTCACAATTTCATCTGGCCAGCAAATGAGCGTGCTAGATAATGGGTAGGAGGCTTGAGGAGGCAATTCAAGTTCTTTATTCATTGAATATTGAAGCAATAGATAAGTCTATGACTCGAGGGGAACCTTATGACCACGGTTATGCTGCTGGTATTGGTGAAGCTATGAGGACATTGAGGGATGTACAGGAAGGGAAGCGTAGAAGGTTCCCGGATATTAGTATTATTAAGAGGAAGAAGAAAAAGTAATGAGTGAGCCAACTAAAGGCATGACGCCTAATCAAAGTTATAATGACTATTATGAAAAAGCAAATAAGAAATTAAAGGAAAGTAAGATAGTGAACACACTAAGTCGTATTGAATTTGAAAAAGCCAAGTATAATGTGCAAGATCTCCTTGCCTTTATGGGTGAAGATGTTACCCGTGAAGGACTACTGGAAACCCCACGTCGAGTTGTTGAGATGTACCAGGAACTCACTAGTGGTTATGCACTTGACCCTCAGGTAATTATTGAGAAGGCAATCTTCCACGAGCACACTAAGGAGATGGTCGTTGTCAAGAACATTCCATTCTATAGTCTCTGCGAGCACCACCTTGCTCCTTTCTTTGGTATTGCTACTATTGGTTACCTCCCTAGCGATGGTAGGGTTGTGGGTCTATCTAAGCTTGCTCGTGTACTCGATGCTTACGCACGCCGTCTGCAGGTTCAGGAGCGTTTGGGAGCACAAGTAGCAGATGCATTCTACAACTCAGGATTAAAGCCTGATGGTGTTGGTGTCTACATTAATGCAGAGCACCTTTGCATGGCAATGCGAGGCGTACAGAAGCCTGGTACTAGTACAACTACAGTAAGTATTCGGGGCATCTTCGAATCTGACCAGACAGTGAAGGACGAATGGACACGGCTAGCCCTTTCGTAGGCGTCTTAAATCCGGATGAAGTGGTCCGTAGAGGTTACATTAGAAACTTTATCCCTGACAGGATTCAGCCAAACAGTATTGACTTGACTGTAAAAAGTGTCTATGTAATCTCCGGCCCACTCATCTTGTTTGCAGATAAGGAAACCAAGAGGCAGTTGCCAGAGTACAACTTGATTAAACCCTTTCAGTATGAGGGTAGAGACATGTATTTGCTGGAACCTGGAACTCGTTACCAAGTTGAGTTTAATGAACTACTTAGTTTTGATACTTCTATTTGTGGAATCACACTTGTAAGAAGTACAATGGCGAAGAGTGGTTGTAGTGGTGAAAACGGTCTTTTTGACAGTGGATACCACGGTGCATGTGGAATGATGGTTTCGGTGCAGGCAACTTCGTATATTGAAGTTGGTTGCAGTATTGCACAGATGGTTTTCTTTTCTACAAATAGTAGTAAAGTTTATAATGGTTTTTATCAGGGTTCTGAAGGACCAATGGAGTGGAATTAATGGAAAAGTTAGCACAACCTGGTGAGGTAATGTTTGAGAGAAACATTGCTATTATTGCCAGTAGGAAGAGTCAAGTACTTACTTACAGTGATGGGTTTGTATTTGAGGGATTCTTGTGTGGTTTGGATGAGAACTGGGTTCAGATGTATGGTCATGAAGAAGACCAGAATGACCCTAAGTCTCGCTGGAGGTTTATTCTTTTAGGTAAGAAGAACATTTCTGGTATTATTCCGTCTGGCAAGACGTTGTATGATGTTGAGTCTGATATCCGAGAGTATATAGAGAAGAAAATTAAGATGTTTTCTGAAGTGAGTGAGAAGTTCCTGGTAGGGAAGGAAAAGAATGACAACAGTAGGAAAGAAAAGCTTTGATGAGCCAGTTCGTGACTATGACAATGATAGTTACGATGAGACCGTTGCAGTAAAGACGGTTGAAAAGCAGGACCAGAAAGAGATTAACTTAGTAAGTATAACCCCCAAAGAATTGCTAATCTATTTTGCCAACCGGTTCAAGGAAACTCAAGGATTTGAGTACAACATTGAATGGGTTAAGGAGATGGCAATCTTTAAGAGTTTCAAAGAACGTTACGGTGAGGACGCAGGACCAATGGTTGCACTTTTGTTTGATAAATACAATTGTGTTATGAATGGTGATGTTATGACTGCAACAGCGTTTACTCAAGGTGCTAAGTGGATTCAAGACAAACTTTATATTGAACTAAAGAAAGATATCATCCGGGAGAATACTCCTGGACCAAGTACAGAAGGGTTGATGCACACTAATGAATTCCTTAGGCGATTCGCTGTTTGATTGGGAGAAGGATTACGTTAATCTAAGGTTTCAGTTCTTAGATGACGAAGATGTAGAGTTTCTTTCTGCAAAGAGTCCTCAGTTTGAAAAGTTTAATAAGATTGGTTGCCCAACCTGCCTTGACCACAGTTGTGGTGAGTGCAAGTCGCAACTACAACTTTACAAGCACTATTTGAAGGCAGGCATTGGTTTTAACTACCAAAAGTTAGACTGGAATGACTTTCATGGTGATGATAAGGCACTTGAACTTGCTAAGATTTATTTAGGCAAGCACAAGGAGTTCATTAAGGGTGGTATGGGTATTATGTACCATGGCACTTGGGGTACTGGTAAGACACTACTAACTAGTTTGATGGCTAAGGAGTTAGTGAAGTTAGGTTATACAGTTTACTTTGCTACCTTCACCCAAATGGTTGACGAGTTCACCCGTGGTTGGGGTAGTAATGATGACAAGGCACGTTTTGAGGCTAAGGTTGTCAAGAGTGACATCTTTTTCCTTGATGATGTTGGCAAGGAGTTCCGTACTAAGAACAACCTGAGTGAGGCGACATTTGACCATGTCTTACGCCAACGTGCATTAGACAACCGACCAACCTTCATCACCACAAACATGGATGAAAAAGATTTGGCTGAAGGTTACGGTAGTGCCATCTTTTCTCTCTTGAAAGAGCGAATGATAGTGCATAAAATGGATGGTGCTGACTACCGTGAGTTTGCTAGAAATAGAACGTTAGATGAAATTTCTGACGGAATTATTAGGAAGATTAGATAGTTAATGTATTTAAAAGGGTTTTAAACCACACTTAGATAGTGAAAATTATTTAAGGACTAAGATGGTAACTAAAAAACTTATAAATGTAGAATGTTTAGTTTGTAAAAAAAATATAGAAAGAGTACCCTCCCAAGTAAAAGAAAAGAACTATTGTTCTCAATATTGTTACAAACTCTTCTGTAAAGAAGAGAATGAAAAGAAAAAGAAAGAAAAGTTTTCTAGGCATAAATGCAGAAGTTGTGGTACAAACTTTTTACCATTTTATGAAGGTCAAAAATTTTGTTCTCATAAGTGTAGTTCTAAAGGACTTTTAGGTTCTAACCGTTCAAAAAGTGAGTCATTTTGTCAAACTTGCCAAAAAAGTTTTTTAGTTTTTAACTATAGATTGAAAGAAAAGGGTAAGTTCTTCTGCTCTAGAGACTGTTACTGGAAAAGTGATAAAAGTTACAATAGAGCTAAATGGACAGAGTACAATGGTAAAAAATTCAGAAGTTCTTATGAGGCTAGGTATGCAAAGTTGTTAGATTCTTTAAGAATTGAATGGATTTATGAACCAAAAAGATTTGATTTAGGTTGGTGTACTTACATGCCGGACTTTTATTTACCAAAAACAGATGAATATAAGGAAGTAAAAGGATGGATGACAGAAGAAGCTCAAAGAAAAGTTGATTCTTTCATAAGTTTAGGTTACAATCTAGAAGTTATTTATAAAGAAGATATGGACAAATTAGATATGGGAGTTGGTGGTTACTACGGATATTGAAAAGGCCTTCGTGCCGCACTTTACAAAGTTAGACAGTATTAAAGTAATCTGGGATAAAGGTGTAAGGGCAGAACACTTTTTTGATGAGGGTGTCCGTGAACTCTTTGAGTATTCAATTGAGTATTACATTAAGAGTGAATTCAAGCAAACTATTACTAGAGAGTTCCTGGAAGAAAAGTTTTCTGACTACTTCGTTAAGAGCGAATGGCCTGACGGTGAATACCTAGTTATTGTATTGATTGAAGAGTTGTTAACTAAGTATCGTAAGACGACAACTCAGAATGTTTTACTCAAGGCGGCACATGAACTAGATGTTGACCCAGAGGCAGGTATTACTCTTGCACTCAACAACTTGACTAAGATTCAAAGTGACACAGCAACTAGGGAACGCATTGAGATTTACGGTGAAGGTTATGAACGCCGTACCAATGAGTATGTAGACAACCAGTTGAATAATACTAAGTCCAAGCAAGGTATTTACTTGGGCTGGGATGAATTGAACAGTCATACATATGGTATCCAAAAGGGTGAACTTGCAGTTGTTGTAGGTATTCCGAACGTTGGTAAGTCATGGGTTGGTAGTCACATTGCACTAGAGGCTGCTAAGCGTAAGAATAAGGTTTACTTTGCATCACTAGAACTTCGCAAGGAATTGACTTTAATGCGCCTTGACTGCCTTGCAAGCGGTGTTCCGTATAGTCGCTATGAACGTGGTGAACTAACTCCTCATGAGTTAAAGCGACTCAAAGAGGCACGGGAAGAGATTATGGAGTATGGTGAGTATTTGTTGATTGACTCCCCTAGTCGTAAGAGTGAACGTACAGTTTTAGAGTTGTATTCTAAGGCAAAGCACTGGGGTGCTGACCTTATTGTGGGTGACCAGTTGTCTTGGTTGACTACTGAAAAGAATTACGGTACAGTAAGTAATGTACAGTCATTGCAGATGGCGGAAGTCATTAATGATGTTGCTTCAATTAACCGTGAAATGGGTATGGCATCTATTTGGCTTGCACAGTTCAACCGTGAGGCTACTAATAGCAAGAAGAAGCGTGGTGACCTTGGACAAATTGGTCTTTCATCACAGATTGAACAGATTGTTGACTGGGCCTTTGGTATTGGTTGTACTAAGGAAATGAAGTCGCAAGAAGCACTCGTACTTGATATTATGAAGTCTCGCCGTAGTGATTTGAAGTCATGGTTAATGAGTTTTGAACTTAAGGACCGTACTAAGTTAGAAGTGGTTAGGACTTTTGAAGATGAATAGAATACCCCGTAAGAAGAAAAAGAAGATGTCTGTTTTCAAAGTTAGTTTTGACTCAGTAGAGTGGAATGAAATTAGAAAGTTGGCGAAAGCAAAAGGCATGAGGCCCGGTGAGTATATCCAACGTGCCTTGATTAAGTATGTTGAAAGACTCCGCCATGATGAAGTTGAGTGACATCTTTAGAGGCCTTGACGCTGAAGGTGTATTAAAAGACTTACTAAATGTTCATGAGATTACTGAAATGGGTGATGAATTAATCCACTCATGTAAGTTGCCTTTTGGCATGCATAAGAACGGTGATGTTAACCCTAGTGCAAGTTTGAACAGGAAGGACCTTGTCTTTAACTGCTTCACTTGTGGTGGTGGTAGTATTGTTTGGTTAGTTCAAAATGTATTGGACATTGACCGTGATAGTGCAATCGCTGAACTCAAGAATTATGCCAGTGGTTTAAAAGTAATTCCAATAGAAGAGTTCATGGAGAAGTTGAACAAACTATTTACAGATGAGGAAGTAAGAAAGTATGAAATACCAGTCTACAATGAAAAGATTCTCAACCGTTGGGTTCAAACTGCTGACTACCTTACTTCTAGGGGTGTTAGTGAACAGGTGCAGAAAGAGATGCGGACAGGAGTTGACAAAGACCGCACAGAATATAGAAAACTGGCTAACGGACAAGATATTGTTAGTCTTTCAAGGGTAGTAATTCCACACTTCATTAACGGTAAGTTGGTTGGTTGGGTTGCAAGGAAGATTGACAATATTGACGGTGTAAGTAAGTACAAGAACTCCAAGGGTTTCCCAAGGCAATACTCACTGTATAACCAAGACAACGTTAAGGGTATGAAGTGTATTTATGTAGTTGAAAGTCCCATGAGTGTCCTTGTACTTAAGTCAAGAGGTGTTAAGAATGTGGTTGCAACCTTTGGTGCAAAGTTTTCAGAACCCCAAGTACAATTACTTAGGAACTTTAAGGAAGTAACTGTCTTTATGGACGGTGATGCTCCAGGTAGAAGTGCTTCTATGAATTTAATTAAGTCATTAAGTCACTATACTAATGTAAGGGTCATTGATACACCAGACGGTGAAGACCCGGCAAGTCTAGATAAAATACCAAGCAGTGTAGGCCACTTTGTTTATGAACTTTCAAAATGTGGTTGATTTGTCACTCAATGGTATATAAACTAGTAAATGCAGTAACCAATAACCAAAATAAAAAAAGGAAACTAAAATGGCACTAAAAAAGGGTATGGAAGCAGTTAAGGAAAGCCTTGAGCGTTCCCAGCGGAGTTCTTCCCCATCAAACACTTACACAGAGACCAACTGGTTCTACTGGAAGGCTGGAGAGACGAAGGCAGTTCGCTTCCTCACAGACGCCAACGACATCTTTGTAGTCCCAGTTCACGAGAATGTTCCTTCCCACGATGGAAAGACTAAGACGTTCGTTTGCCGTAAGGCCTTCGATGCTGCCTGTGAACTTTGTGACAACAAGGTCTACCGACGTGATGTTGGTTACGGTGTTGCAGTTCTTCGTGAAGAAGTTTACGAGGAAGTTGACGGTAAGAAGAAGTTGACCGGTTACCGTGATGTGACTAGCACCTATGAGGTTGAAGAAAACGGGAAGACTGTTCTTAAGAAGAAGCCTTACGTTGGTATCATCTCACAGGGTATGCGCAACTTCTGGAACCAGATTGCTGTTATTTCAGAGAAGTACGGTTCACTTAATGAGCGTGAGATTGAAATCATGCGCCAAGGTGCCGGTACGGACACAACTTACATGGCCTTTGCATTGGACAAGAAGGAAATCGAGAACATTAGTACTCGTTACTCCAAGTTTGTTCCAGACATTGAGGCATTCCTGAACCGTATTGGTTCACAGGAATACTATGATGCACAACTTCGTGGTGTCAAGCCTGAGGCAAAGGATGACTTCTCAACTCCCACAACTTCGAAGGTTGTTGAGGATGAGTATGAGGACGAAGAGTATGTTGACATTGAAGAGGCAACTACTGCAGACCGGTTGAAGGCAAAGCTCAACGGTTAACAAGTTTAGGAAGTCCCGGTGAGGTCAAGTTCCATGGATGGCACACTTGATTTCACCGGGATTTTCTATTAATATAGTGAATTACTAAGTAAGGAGTAAAATGGTTGACTCATATGTTCACCTTCATGTTCACACTGAACACAGTTTTCTAGATGGTCTTTCAACTATCAAGCAGTTGGTTGATAGGGTGGTTGAACTCGGTCAAACAGCAGTTGCTATTACTGACCATGGTGAGGTTTCTGGTCACTATCGACTCCAGAATGAGTGCGATAAGCAAGGCATCAAACCAATCTTCGGTATGGAAGGTTATTTTTGTGACGACCGTTTCGATAAGACTGGTAAGAAGGGTGCAAACTATGACCACATGACGGTCATTGCACTAACACAAAAAGGTCTTGAAAACTTGTGGGCTTTGAGTAGTCGGGCGTACATTGAAGGTAGTTACTACGGTAACCCACGCTTTGACTGGGAATTGTTGAATGAGTATAAAGAAGGACTCATGATTACCGGTGGGTGCATGGGTGGTTGTATTGGTAAGTTTCTTCACGGTGAAACTCGTAACTATGAAAAGGCAGTTGAACGAGTTTCACGCCTTCAAGCAATGTTCGGTGACAACTTCTACTTAGAGTTGCACACTTATTTAAGTGATGAAAGTATACTTTGGAATAAAAGGGTTGCAGAGATTGCACAGGACTTTTCCGTACCATTGATTGCTGTAAGTGACGCACACTACGCTAAACCAGATGACTGGTACGCCCACGAGTTGATGACAGCGGTTCAAATGGGCAAGCACATGGATGACCCGGACCGATTCTCATACGGTCCTAATCAGTTGTGTTTGTTTAGTGAGCAGGAAACTCGTGACCGACTAAGTTACTTGCCAAGTGCAGTTGTTGACCAGGCAATTAAGAATACTACGGTTATTGGTGAGAAGGCAAACGCAAGAATGCCGGAAGCAAAGACCATGCCTGTATTCCTTTCAACGCCTGAACAAGATGAAAGACGACTTGAAAAGAATGTTGAGGAGGGGTTTCAACGTAAGGTTGTTCCGTATATCAAAGAAGAAGAACTTCCGGTTTATATAGAAAGACTTCGTTACGAAACTGAACTAATCAATAAAAAGGGTTATGCAGGTTACTTTTTGATGGTGCAAGACATTATTGTCTGGAGTAAGAACGAAGGACACTTGGTTGGTCCTAGTCGTGGTTCTGTCGGTGGTTCATTACTTGCCTTTTGCCTAGACATCACAGAAGTTGAACCTATTAAGGCAAACTTGTTGTTTGAGCGGTTCCTTGACCCAGAACGTGACTCAATGCCTGACATTGACATTGACTTTCCACGAGTTGAACGTCACTTGGTACGTGAATACTTGGAAGGCAAGTACGGTAAGTTCAATATTTCAAGTGTTGGTACGTTGAACACTTTAGGTGTAAAGCAAACACTCCGTGACTTGTGTCGTGGATTGAACATTAGTAAAGCAGAGTCTGACCAGATTTGCAACATCATTGAGGGTCAGTGGGACCAAGTGTTTATGGGCCAGGAAACTCAGTGGGATAAGATTGAGGTTTACTATACCAAGGAGTTTGCACCTTGGAAGAAGAAGTATCCTAAGTTGTTTGAGATGATGCCAGAGTTCCTTGACCACATCAGACACGCTTCAGCACACGCTGCTGGTGTCGTAGTGTCAAAAGAATCATTGATTGGTAAACTTCCACTACGGTTTAAGAATGATGACATTAGAACGCAATTTGACAAGTGGGACGTTGAGGAGTTAGGGTTCGTTAAGATTGACGTTCTAGGACTTCGTACACTAAGTACGTTGATGGCAGCGTTTAATCTAATCAAAGAAAACCACGGTAACGTATTGCCTCACTTCTATGAGTGGCAGTATCGGTGGGAAGAGTTTTACGATGACCCGGCAGTATGGGAGACTATTTGTGCCGGTCATAACATGGGCATCTTCCAACTAGAAACAAACAACCTGCAAGGCCTTGTAAGACGGTTCAACCCCAAAGACATTGAAGACCTTACGACAATGATTGCTGTATGTCGCCCAGGTATTACTCGTACAACTGACCCAGAAACTGGTTTGAATCTACTTGAACTGTACCTGCAAAAGAAGGACGGTAAGCGTAAGGTTACATATAAGCACCCAAACATTGAAAAAGTGTTAGGGTCAACTTTCGGTAACTTTATTTACCAGGAACAGATTATGCAGATGTGTGTGGAGCTTGCAGGTTACTCACTTGGTGAAACTGACCGTGTTCGTCGTATCATGGGTAAACAGCAGTTGGACAAGATGAAGAAGGAAAAGGTCAACTTTGTTGCAGGTTGCTTGAAGCAAGGTGTTAGTGAAGATATTGCTTCTAGTGTTTTTAATGAAATGATTGCCTTCGGTACCTACGGTTATAACAAGAGTCACTCATGGGGTTATGCACTTATTTCCTACTGGTGTGCTTACTTGAAGCACTATTACCCGAGGGAGTATATGGCAGCGTTGTTCCGCACTAATCCTGAGATGACTGTTTTGTACACTCGTGAGTGCAAGCGTATGGGTATCCCGGTATTAGGACCAGACATCTACGAATCTGGTGCTAGGTTTACTTTGACAAAGAGTGGTTCAATTAGATACGGTCTTGCAAGTGTTAAGTATGTATCAGGTGGTGCAACTGACCTTGCTAGGATTGGTCCATTTGTTGATATGGCAGAATTTGTTGCAAAGGTGCCTAGTAAAAAGATTAATAAAAGAGCAGCAATCTCACTGATTAAGTGTGGTGTGTTTGACTCTATGTGTGGAGATTCAAAGACTGCATTGTATGAATACTTTAAGGCCCGTAAGGACTTTAAGAACATTGACGGTCAATGCCAAGACACCTGTGAGTTTTGTCACGGTAGTTTGCCGGCCTTTGATTGCTACGCTGACTTACAAGAAAACATCCATGATAGAGTTATGCATGAGCGTGAACTATTGGGCAGTTTGATTACCAGTGACCCACTTGGTGAGTATCGAGAGATTATCCAGGAAGAGCAGAACTTTCCGGGTGAGTCAAAGATGTTCAAGGGTGAAAAAGCAATGCTGGGCGGTACTATTACTAGAGTAAAGCAATTGGTTACTAAGACAGGTAAGAATCCAGGTGCCCAGATGTGCCAGTTTTGGGTTGAGCTTCCTGTTAAGGAACAGATTATTGATTATGATGAACTAGATGACTCAGATGAAGAAGTTAAGTTTTCTGCGGAAGATAATGTTCAGATTGTTTCATTCCCGGATTCATTTGCTAAGTTGGGTGAAAAGATTGAAGTTGGAAGTCCAGTTCTTGTCCAAGTGGAGAAGATGGACGGTGGGCTTAGTTTGAGAAATATTTATAGATTAGATTTATTGAAAGAAGGTAAGTAATGCAAGATACTTTAGACCACATTTGTATTTGCGGACACAACATTGAAGA
>Ga0007810_1000584_pt1 | contig 10750 bp, 10 predicted proteins | sample CryBogCBE15Jun09_FD_71193 | JGI IMG/M metagenome (GOLD analysis project Ga0007810, IMG submission 71193) | Freshwater microbial communities from Crystal Bog, Wisconsin, USA - CBE15Jun09 | ecosystem: Environmental > Aquatic > Freshwater > Lake | place: Crystal Bog, Wisconsin, USA | collected...
TTGCATTTATGGCAAAAATTGAAGAACAATTAGAAAAATTAAACTGCGGTTTTATTAACAAACTTACCAAAGAGGAGTACACAAAATTGGCTGACTTATTAGACAAATTACGGGACTAATTTTTTTGCCACAATTACTGTATATACAATGATTAAATAATTTACCATTGTATATACTGTAAATAAAGCTTTTGCAGGATATTTTTTTGCCACAATTGCTGTATATACAATAGTTGTATAGAAGAGTTTAAGAATAACATTTATACTAAAACAGACAGGAGGAGTTATGAGGAGAGTTTTACTACTATTATTTATTACCACAGTACAGTTTAGCACAGCCCAGCCAACCAATGCACAGGAAAAAGAAAACACCCGGCTTTTTCGCATTTATGAAGACAACGATTTTTTAAACATCAGGGGGCAAGGCACAGACGATGCCTACACCAACGGGCTGCGGTTTGACATGTTTTACACCAAAAACCACCCCAGCAAGTTTGTAATTGACCGCAACCTGCCAACAGCAGGCGACGGCAGCGTAAATGTGTTTGCCTGGAGTATTATGCAAGTGATGTTTACACCTGCTGACATATCCATAGCAGCCCCACAACCCAACGATTACCCGTGGTCGGGTGGTTTGTTTGCCACCCACTCGCTTTATTCGCACAACCCAAAAAAGAAGTACAGCTACCAAACTGAACTATTGTTAGGCGTAATGGGGCCAATGGCATTGGCAAGGCAGGCCCAAACATTCGTACACCACATAATACATTACCAAAAGCCCATGGGTTGGGGCAACCAACTAGGCAACGACCCACTGTTGAACATAAACTTTACCGCCGAGAAGCAATTAATAGGCAAGCAGCGATGGCTGGATGTAATTGGCGGGGGCCAGATTTTTTATGGTACGGCCATCAATGGTTTAGCAGTGTACCCATTGCTACGCATTGGTAAAATGAACCCCTATTTTAACGGCTATATTGGCCAGTATGGCACCGCCAAACAAACGGGCAGGCACAGGGGCCGCCGAGTACAGGCCTACATTGTAATAAAACCAGAGGCCAGCATAATGTTTACCAATGCCTTGCTGGAGGGCGGCATTTTTAGCGACAATACCAACAAGCTAAACACCAAGGGGCTGCCCACCAAGCCATCCAACGGGCTGCGCACCATCGTATATTCTGCCAATTATGGGGCGGTGGTATCATTCGGAAACATTAGCATGTCGTTTATACAAAGCAGCTCCTCTGAGTGGATAAAGGGAACGTACAGCCATGAGGTAGGCAATATTTCTTTGTACTACAGCTGGTAAAAAATTTATACAATTTAATGCAGGCTCGCCCGTCTACCTTATTAAGGCCGGGGGCTGGCCAAATAAATAACAACGCCATGGTAAGAAAATTATTAATCACGTTGCTAACCGCAGCAAGTTTTGCCTCGGCTAATGCGCAGGCCGACTGGGTGTTGAAGACCGAAAAAGAAGGCATTAAAGTGTACACGCGAAACATGGCAGAGTCAAAAATAAAAGCCATTAAAATTGCCTGCACGCTGCCTACAACGCTATCGAAACTAGCCGTTGCCATATTTGACATAACCACGGCAAAACAATGGGTATACAGCACCAAAAGCTGTACGTTACTCAAACAGGTTAGCCCTGCTGAATTATACTACTATTCAGAAGTTAACGTGCCATGGCCGGTAAGCAACCGCGATTTTGTTGCCCACCTTAAGCTTACGCAAAACCCTGTGACCAAAGTATTAACCGTGGATGCCGAAAATGTGCCGGGTTTTACCCCCACTAAGGCCAATGTGGTTAGGGTGCAGCACTCTGTGGGTAAGTGGGTGGCCGAGCCTGCAGGGCAAAACCAAGTGAAAGTGGAGTACACCCTTTTTACTGACCCCGGCGGCAGCGTACCCTCTTGGCTGATTAACATGTTCATTACCAAGGGGCCGCTAGAGAGCTTTATTAAACTTCGGGCTTTGTTAAGCCAACAAATGCCCAATAACATGCAACTGGACTTTGTGAAAAATTAACGCGCCAATACGGTTTGTTTGGCCTTACCCCCAACAAATGGAAAGGGCAAATAAGCAAATGGGCTGCCAAGTATAAAAAATTAAAGGGGCATTCAACGACATAGGCACATAGACAGACAGGGAGACACAGCTGGCAATAATTACCACCGGAGAATTGTAAAAGGATAATATCTTTTGTTTGTACTTAGGCAACTTAAGCACTGTGTTTTACCTGTTTGTATATGTGCCTATGTGTTTTAACTAGTAGAAAGCAGTTTTTTGCCCAACCGTAGCTAGTGTAGCATGCCTGATAAGTTAATTGTAAAACTAAGCCGTTGCCTAAGAACATGCTGCTGGGCAGATAAACTAGCAAATACATAAAACCCTAATTCCGGTTGCGGCACACACTAAATATTTCCTTTTTTTAGTTCTTTTACCGCAAAATCGCAGGCCCTGGCAGTTAGCGCCATATAAGTAAGCGATGGGTTTTGGCATGCCGAAGAGGCCATACAAGAGCCATCTGTTATAAATACATTTTTTACATCGTGCATTTGGTTGTTACCGTTCAGTACAGATGTTTTGGGGTCTTTGCCCATGCGGGCTATGCCCATGTCGTGTACGCTAAAAACCCTCTCCCCTGCATGTTTACTGTTACGGGTACGTATATTTTTGGCCCCAATTTTCTCCAACATTTCTGAGGCCGTGGCAACTTCATCATCCCTCATTTTCCATTCATTGTCCCTAGCCCAGCAGTCAATCGCAATAACGGGCAGCCCCCATTTATCTTTGCGGCTGGTATCCAAGCTTACCTTATTGTCAAAATAAGGCAGTGTTTCACCAAACCCCGCCATATCCAAATGCCATTTACCTGGCTCACTGATCGCCTCTTTAAACGCCGGGCCAATATTCTCCCCGTCAACATGGTGGCCCCACCCTTCCCTACCGCCACTGGTTTGAAAAGCGTAACCCCTAATAAAATCTGGGTGTTTTGTTGCCTCGCTAATATTCCTAAACCTAGGCACATAGCAGTTGTTAGCCTTTCGGCCGTAATAGTACTTGTCGCTAAACATGTCCAATTCGCCGCTGGCACCGGCACCCAAATGGTGGTCCATTAAGTTATGGCCCAATTGGCCGCTGCTATTGCCAAACCCTTTGGGGAATACATCTGACGTTGAATGCAGCAGAATCCATGCTGTGTTTATGGTAGAGGCGTTTAAAAACACCACATTGGCATAAAACTCTTCCGTTTGCAGGGTGTTTGCATCCAATATACGTACACCGGTTGCACGCTTTTTGTCTTTATCGTACAAAACCTCCAGCACTATGGCATCTGGGCGCAGTGTTAAGTTGCCTGTTTTGGCAGCAGCGGGCAATGTGGCGGAGTTGCTGCTAAAGTAGCCACCAAACGGGCAACCCTGCTCGCATTTATTACGGTACTGGCAGGGGCCCCTGTCGCCCACTTTTTGGGTATAGTTGGCTACCCTGCCCATAATCATGCGGCGGGTATCCCCGTATAGCTCCTTTAGTTTTTTTGCCATATACTCCTCCGCGCAATTAAACTGCATGGGCGGTAAAAACTTACTATCGGGCAGGTGGGCAATATTTTCTGCCGAACCGCTCACGCCCACAAAAGGCTCCACATAATCGTACCAAGGGGCAAGGTCTTTGTAGCGTATCGGCCAATCCACCCCGTAACCGTCTTTGGCGTTGGCTTCAAAATCAAGGTCGCTCCAGCGGTAGCACTGCCTGCCCCAAACAAGGCTGCGGCCGCCCACTTGGTAGCCGCGTATCCATATAAAAGGCTTAACCGCAGTGTATGGGCTATCAGTATCATTTACAAAAAAATGCTTCGACACCTCATTATAGGCGTATATCTTGGTTTGTATGGGGTTTTGTTGGTAATCGTGCTGGGTAATGGCACCGCGGTGGGTTAAATCCCAAGGGTTGCTGCTGGTATCGGTGTAATCCTTTATGTGTTCCACATTACGCCCACGGTCTAACACCAGGGTTTTAAGCCCTTTCTCGCACAGTTCTTTGGCAGCCCAGCCGCCACTTATGCCAGACCCCACCACGATGGCATCAAAGGTGCGTTGCTTGGCGGCTTTGTTATTTACATGCAGGGTATCGCCCATTTTTGAGGGATGGTTTAAGTATGTGTTGCTACGTTTATTTTTTCAACCAAATTTTACAAGGGTGGCCGGCAAACAACCAAGCATCTTACAGTTGGAAACCCCTAAGGGTTAAACGTATCGGCTTAATTGTATATTGATAAGATATTGATGCTAAGATAATACAATCGCTATACGAATCAACACAAAAAATTTACTTTATCAAGCCAGCAAAGGCCCGCATCCATGCTGTTTGCAGGGCTTAGTTCATTGGTCTTTTTTTTCAGGGCTGCTTTTATCATTTTTGGGCAACAGCCGACCAGCCTCTTTTAACTTTTGGTTTAGCAGCCACTCAATTTGCCCGTTTACGCTCCTAAATTCATCGTTGGCCCATTTTTCAAGGGCCTTGTAAGCTGCCTCATCAATGCGTAAAACGAAACTCTTTTTCAAAGCCAATTCTTTTAGTGCACAAAATTTATTCATTACCAGCAAAACAACATAAAAACTACTGCCCGTGCATTTGAACAAACGCGGGCAGTTAATGTTTTATTGGTATAAGGTACCTGTGTTTAATACTGGCGTGGCTGCTTTTTCGCCGCACAATACCACCATCAGGTTACTCACCATCGCAGCCTTTCTTTCCTCATCCAAGTGTACGATATCTTTTTTATTCAGCATCTCCAAGGCCAGTTCCACCATGCCCACGGCACCCTCCACAATTTTAAACCTGGCGGCCACTATGGCCGATGCTTGCTGCCTTTGCAGCATAGCCCCGGCAATTTCTGCGGCATAGGCCAAATGGCTTATGCGGGCTTCAATAATAACAATGCCGGCTGCGGCCAGCCTTTCATTCAGTTCTGCTTCTAACAGTGCCGTAACTTTTTCGCCGCCGTCGCGCAGTGTAACGCCTGCGTTTTCGTCTTCCATTTGGTCGTAAGGGCAACTGGTAGCCAAGTGCCGTACGGCCGATTCGCTTTGTATCTTAACGTACTCATTGTAATTACCCACCTCAAAAGTGGCTTTGTAAGTATCGCGTACCTGCCAAACAATAACAGCGGCAATTTCAATGGGGTTACCCATTTTATCATTCACCTTTAATTTGCTACTCTCAAAATTATTCACCCGAAGGGAAAGGCGAACTTTTTTATAAAATGGGTTTACAAAACGCAGCCCATTTTCTTTTACCGTACCGGTGTATTTGCCAAAAAAAGTACATACGGCGCTCTGGTTGGGGCTAATAACCAACAAACCTTTAAACAAAAAAATGCTGGCCAATATTAGCACCAAGGCAACCCAAAAGCCGGCCTCGGGTGCCTGCCCGTCGTGAATACTGGTGGCAAACAACAATATTGCACCCACAAAAAGCACAATCGCCAGGATAAGCGCAACGAATCCGGATACCGGCGTGATATTTTTTTCCATAAAAATTTGATATTATTTTGATATCAAAACAACATAATATTTTTTGATTACCAAAATCTTATTTTTATGCGGAAATACAGCTTTATGAAAGGTAGGATATTATTGGTGTTACTATTTGCCATTACCACAACCCATGTACACGCCGCAACAGTTGACACGGTATTAGTTTTTAGCAACAGCATGCACAAAACCGTAAAATGCGTGGTGATTAGGCCCGATGGTATAAATGCAAATGGCAAAAAACTACCGGTATTATACCTTTTACATGGGTATAGCGGCAACTATGGCGACTGGATAAACACCGTGCCTGCCATAAAAGGGTATGCCGACCAATACAATATATTGATTGTTTGCCCAGACGGGGCTTTTAGCAGCTGGTATTTTGACAGCCCGGTTGATACCGCCATGCGCTACGAAACCCATGTTGCTATGGAGGTACCCGCTTATATTGATTTGCATTACCCAACCATCGCAACCAGAACGGGGCGGGCCATTACAGGCTTAAGCATGGGCGGCCACGGAGGGTTATTTTTGGGCTTTAGGCACTCTGAAATATTTGGGGCCTGCGGCAGCATGAGCGGAGGGGTTGACCTGAACGATGCCCGTGGAAAATTTGACATTGACAAAAGGGTAGGCGACACCGCTAAGTATAGAGATAATTGGACGAATTACTCAGTGATGAAGACGGTTGAAAAACAACCCAGATACCCGCTGCATATTATTTTTGATTGCGGCACTGAAGATTTTTTTTACCGTATAAATGCCAACCTGCACCAAAAAATGCTGCGGTTGCATATAGCGCATGACTATATTGAACGACCGGGCGAACATAACTGGGTATATTGGGCCAATGCCCTGCAGTACCAGTTGTTATTTTTTACTAATTATTTTTCGGCCGCGAACGGGTAAAACTTAACAATTTGATTACATTTATAACAGAATGGGGATTTATGGATGTAATTTTTTCAAACCTGGACATACAACGGTTATTGGTTTCCTTGCTGATAGGGGCAATTATTGGTGCCGAGCGGGAGTACCGGTCAAAATCCGCGGGGCTGCGTACCATGATATTGGTTTGCATGGGTGCCTGTTTGTTTACCATTGCCTCAAGAAGCCTTGGCGGCCCCAACAACCCAGATAGGATTGCCGCAAATATTATAACCGGTATTGGTTTTATAGGTGCTGGGGTAATTTTTAAAGACGATAACCGGGTTACAGGTATTACTACGGCCACTACGATATGGATGGTTGCCGCCTTGGGTATGGAAGCTGGCATGGGCAATTATTTAACCGCATTTATTTGCACAGCCATTATTTTAATTGTGCTTGTGGTGTTGGTGTACTTGCAAAATTTTATTGGCAAAAAAAACCAGTTAAGGGACTATCGCATTGTTTGCCCATACCAAGACAAAACATTGAAAAAATATGAACACCTTATAACCAAACACAAACTTACCGCGCTACGCGGCAACCAAACTAAAACAGGCAACACTATAACAGGCAACTGGCTGGTGCAAGGCCCGATAAAGTGCCACGAACGATTGATTGAAGAATTGCTGAAAGACCCTGAGGTAACCGAATTTGATTTTTAACCCCAATAACAGCTTAGCATGAACAGCGTTACCCAAAAAATTATAGCTTTTAACCAAAACCGCGTACCTGAATTTGTAAAACTGAAATATGGCTTTATTAGTGAAGACATTTTTAGGTTTTACCGCGGTACCTGCCATTTGTTTTATGAAGACTTGGCAAAAAAAACACCTTGGCAGGACCACACAAAATGCTGGGTAACGGGCGACCTACACTTGGAAAATTTTGGTACCTATAAAGGCGACAACAAGGTTGTGTACTTTGATATGAACGATTTTGACGAGAGCCTGCTGGCACCTGCCACTTGGGAACTTGCAAGACTGCTTACCAGCATACACATTGCAGGGCATGTGCTTTCGCTTGGTGAAACAATGGCCGATAGCTTAAGCCTTGGCTTTTTAGATACTTACGTAAACGTGCTTAAAAACGGCAAACCTCTGGTGGTGGAAAAGGAAACTGCCAGCGGGCTGCTAAAAGACCTGATAAAACAAGTACAGGAACGAGGACTGAAAGAGTTTGTGCTGGAAAGAACCAATATAAAAGGCAAAGAACGCAAGCTTGTGATTGACGATAAAAAAACGTTTGCTTTTAAAGGACGGGAAAGGGAAAAACTGACCGAAAAAATGCATTTTTGGCTAAACAAACACTTTGCAGAAAAACAATACAGCGTATTAGATATGGCCTGCCGTGTTGCCGGCACTGGCAGCGTAGGCGTAAAAAGGTATGTGATATTGTTGCATGAAAAAGAAGCCAACCGGCTACACTTGGCTGATTTGAAAGAGGCCAAGCCCTCTTCTTTAGCCCCCTACACCCCCTACCAACAGCCTGTTTGGAAAAATGAGGCCGAGCGCGTTGTTACCCTGCAAAAAAGGGTGCAGCATGTGGCACCGGCTTTTTTGCACCCCTTGGTAATTGGTAAAACGCCTTTTGTAATGAAGCAACTGCAACCCTCGCAGGATAGGGTAGGCCTTGCTGCTTGCAAAGGCAAAAAAAACAAACTTGCTGGCATCATCAACACGATGGCCCATAGCAATGCTTCTGGCCAATTGCGCAGCGGGGGCCGCCAGGGCAGCAGTATTACAGACGAGCTAATACAGTTTGCCCTTAATAATGGTGTGTGGAAAAAGAAAGTATTGCTATATGCCAAGCAATATGCCCAACAGGTGGTGCAGGATTATTTGGCTTACAAGGCTGATTATGATAAGGGCATGGTGAACTAGGTAGTCATAATTCACCCATTCAAAGGTCAGTATTGCTAAACACTGCCCTATGGCGCCTTCACCGCTTGCAGTTTACCATGGACTACGGACCATCGACCATGGACCGCTTTTCTAAAACGTCGCCCCGTCTCGCACTTGTATTTTTTTCTTTTTGGCGTTTTTCTTTTCGTATTGGGTAACCTCTTTGGGCACGGCTTTTACGATATTTTTGGTAGCTGCGGCAGCCGCGGCGGAGTCGGCAGCCAATGCCTGTTGCTTACTGATGGGTTTGTTTGTAATGGGGTCAACCTTCTGGCCCAACAAATAACTCTCTGTTTTTATAATAGTACCCCTTTGGGAGTCATAAAACGTCCAAGTGCCATGCTGCGTGGTAGAGGCATCCACTTTAATCACCTTCATGTAAATTTTGCTGTCGTCGTTTAAGTCGGGCACCTCTACAGTGTCGTAAGGGTTGGCCGGGTTGGTTGCCCTCCAGCTTTCTTCGCGCACTATCCCCCACATATCATAATAGTCACAAAGACCATTCTTATAACCCCATTTGTAATTTTCAATAGCCAGCACATCGCCCTGCAAACTATATTTTCGCCAGGTACCCTCTTTTTTATCGTCTTTAAACACCCCTTCTTCTTCGTATCCGGGCTCACCACGCAATATCGGTACATGCACTACCCACTTTCCCTGCTTTAAATTACCATAGTCGGTACAGTTTAGGGTATCGTGGTGCACACCCATCACATATGTTTTACACTGCGAATGGGCCTGTATGCTTGCAATTAAAAAGATGATAAGTAACCAACGCATAAAAAATAATTTACCCTGTAAAGGTATACACCTTACGGGTATATTGTAAACGAACAGGGTGCAGTAAAATTGTAGGGCAGGCAATATGATTGAAGAAGTAAAAATTATGGCGGAAGCAAATCAGTTAACCTTTGCACATACCAATTTACAAACAAAAACGCCGCCAACAAAACGGCCAGAATTAGCAAAATTATACACGGCCTCCTCATTGATACTGTAGGTTTTTCTTAAAACACCTCCCCTATGTTTACAAAAAGCCCACGGGAGCCACCCAAGCCAAAACCATAATCAATATCAATATTGGTTTTGGATGATTTGTTCAATTTTACCCTAAGCCCGAGGCCTGCGGCTGGTTGCACATATTGAAACTTAAAATTGCCGGGGTACTGCGAAAATGTTTGTGCATTGGCAAACACCACGCCGCCCAGCAAACCATTTTGCGTTAAATGGAAACGGTATTCCGATTCCAGATACAACATTTGCCTGCTGCGGAACCTGCCTTGGATATAGCCCCTGCCAGTATTCGTATAAGTATCCCAAGAAGTGGAAGGCAAATCCAAATACGGCGGTGTGCCGTTCAACACCATCCAGTTATAACTCCAAAAAGCCAACACATTGTCTCTTTTACCCAGTGTAAAGTATTTACGCATATCAACCAACAGGGATTGCCAATTTTGGTCGCTGCCCAAAAAAGTATAATTATTCCTCAATACGATGTTGGCATATTCGCCTCCGGAAGGGTTAATCGGGTTATCCCGACTATCGTATAAAAGGTTGAGCGACAAACCCGACGAAATGGATTTTGTACGGCTGCCCGGGTACTTGGCAAAATCGCTGGCGCGGCTATCGGCATAGCCATCCTCGGAAATGTTCCAATGTAAATCAAAATTGTAACCAACACCTGCATAAAAGTTATTGTTTATACGGCGCATTACAGTTTGATACACGCGGATGTAAGCATAGTTTATCAGGTCATCACTTGTGTCAATATCATTACTCCCCCCAAGGCCATAGGTATCTTGCGGGTACTGGGATATACGCCAGTCGCCAACAATGTTGTATTTATTCCCTTTTGTCCAAATATTTGATTGCACAGGCAAAACAACTTGGTTATTCTGGGTGTAAGAAATACTGGATGTTATGGTGGACAGTTTATCAGTCGTGTCCTTAGCGGCAAAAAAAGCCACATTACCTGCAAGAATAACGGCCAGCCTTGTTTGTAGTGTGTAGCCAAGTGCAGGAAATAACGCAACAAAACGTTCTTTGTCTTTGGCTGGGTTACTCACCGGCGAACCAGCTGCAATTTGCTTAGCTTTGAATACTTTCTTCAGCACATCGGTAATGTCGATACCAGCATCCGCGGCTATAGCAGTGTGCTTAGCAGGGGTTTCCGTAGTATCTACAGCGTTTTTTTGCTGGGCCACAACCATGGTAACAGCAAAAAAACTAAGGAAAAATATACAAGTAATGTGTTTAATAAAGTAATTGTTTATACGATATACGCAATTAGCGGCAAGATGTTTATTACCTGCAAAAGTATTTTGCCAAAATCGGCAGGTTAGGCATTATTGCCCGTAAACCAATGCACCGCCAACGCATA